>CDYR01035541.1_pt1 | contig 197272 bp, 177 predicted proteins | sample 557691 | NCBI WGS metagenome assembly CDYR01 (sample SAMEA3182103, study PRJEB8094) | gut metagenome | biome: human; feature: gut; material: Stool; isolation source: human stools | place: Canada | collected 2013-02-19 | reverse complement strand
CTGATGACCAAAGCGATGTTCCTGCAGACGAGGCCACCGATGACCAGAGCGATGTTCCCGCAGATGAGGCCACCGATGACCAGAGCGATGTTCCCGCAGATGAGACCCCTGATGACCAGAGCGATGCTCCCGCAGACGAGGCCCCTGATGACCAAAGCGATGTTCCTGCAGACGAGGCCACCGATGACCAGAGCGATGTTCCCGCAGATGAGGCCACCGATGACCAGAGCGATGTTCCCGCAGATGAGACCCCTGATGACCAGAGCGATGCTCCCGCAGACGAGGCCCCTGATGACCAAAGCGATGTTCCTGCAGACGAGGCCACCGATGACCAGAGCGATGTTCCCGCAGATGAGGCCACCGATGACCAGAGCGATGTTCCCGCAGATGAGACCCCTGATGACCAGAGCGATGCTCCCGCAGACGAGGCCCCTGATGACCAAAGCGATGTTCCCGCGGACGAGGCCACTGATGACCAGAGTGATGTTCCTGCGGACGAAGCTACTGATGACCAAAGCGATGTTCCCACAGACGAAGCCGTTGACAATCAGGGTGATGTTCCTGCGGACGAAGGTGATAATGCTCAACTTAAAAACTCTAAGAACGATTCTCCTGAATATCGTATGGATAATTTTGATAATCCCGATATTTCTTCCGATTCGTTTAATTCTCTTTCCGACTATATGAATGCCCATAATTATGGGCCAGATGATTTTGCTACCTATTCACAAGATCCAGAGTGGAGAATTTTACACCGTGAGGCGTTCCCCGATTATGAGTTGCCCCCATTGACACAAGAAAATGCATATAACCAGTTGTCGGACTACATGAATACCCACAACTACGGCCCGGATGATTTTGCTGCGTACTCACAGGATCCCATATGGAGAGAACTGCACAGTGCAGCCTTTCCTGATTATGAGCTACCTGCTCTTGTAGACTCTGAGGCATTATCAAATGGCAAGATTCCTGATGAAATATTTAAGGACACAACAGATTTGTGGGATGTTACAAACGATACCAAGCTTGAGGATCTATCTAAAAGTAACTTCGAACAACTTCAGGCCATTAATCCGGAACGAGCCAGTCAAATGGTAACGGAATATAATGACAGGCATATTCCTTCCGATGATTTAAGCGAATTGCCGAGATCTTTGCCGTTGGATAACGCATCTGACATGAAAGTCATCGACGATGAATTATCGCTTGACAAAGCAACGATCCGGGATATGACAACGGGTCAAGAGTATACGGTGTATCCGAATCCACTGGGACGCGCTTCTCATATGGAAGGCAAGCAAGGACAGAACGACATTGGCATGCATCAGGATTGCGGCATTGCAAGTACAGCAAAGGGAATCAATGATTGGTACGGAAAGAACGTTACAACAGAGAACCGACTCGCTGATTTCGCAAAGCAAACCGGTAATTGTGATTTAAGTGAAGCAGTAAAAAAGCCTGACGGTACAATTGACTATTCCGAATGTGGTGGTACAGTTGAAGATAATGTTCGAAGGTTTTACAACGCAAACGGTATTGATGCAACAGCTTATACCGGGAACGATGTTCCAGCAATTGAAGCGCTGGCGAATAGTCTGAAAGATGGCGGAGTAGCAACTGTTGCTGTCAACCATGATTTAATGTGGAACTATGACAAAGCTCAAGCATTCAATCCATCTATGATTGATCCAGCCAGATATGCAACAGACTCGTCATATGCGTCCAGAATTGATACATATATGGATATGCATGATGGTGTGGGAACATATCGTGCTGATCATTTCGTAAATGTGTCTAACGCCGTCTACGACTCGAACGGTGCATTGTCGCATTTTATTGTGTCTGATACTGGTAATGGTACAACCAAGATGATTCCCAAGGATTATTTTCAACGTGCATATAACGGCCTTGGCAACATTAGTGTTTCTGCTCAAGGATGTGTAATTGCAGAAAGGAGGAAGTAATATGTCTACTACGAGTGAAATAATGCAAAGAGTATATAGCAGTGATGGCTTTAAACAGAAAGGGTACTCTCTAAACCTGAAGGACGCCTTTTTAGTGCCAATCTCCGCCCATGCATATATTGTATTTATTGTTGAAAGAAGTAATTTGGACGGATCAAATCAGAGCTTCACTTATGCAATATATTCTGTCGAGGAAAAATCTGCTATAGTTACATCTTCTGATACATATATGACGGTTGTATCACAATTCCCTCCCCTGGCTAACCTGTCAAACGCGGGTGGTAAGTTAGATTTTGTGCGGAAAAGGACGCTGTCCAAACAGTTCGACGCATTAGTAGAATCTTATGTGAAACACAATGGCTTATCAGATGATGCTAAATCCGCATATATGTCCTATTTGGCCGAAATGAAGGATTTAAAAGCTCCGTCTTTCAAACCTGTTTATAATTATTTTTTAGAAAGGGCAAGGATGTAACTGATGGGATTATTTGACCGCAATCCAAACGAATCCGCCTATGTTGGCGGGAAGAAGCATTGGACAGATGTTATCAAAAACTCCGGCCCTGGTGACCTTTTGATTTGGCGCCAACCCGAGGAAGATTTTAACACGAATAGTACCCTCGTCGTTATGCCTGGAGAAGAGGCAATATTCATCAAGGGCGGAACGATTGAACAAACTTTTGACAACGGTACATACAAACTATCCACGGAAAACTACCCGTTTATTTCTCGTCTGCGCAATGCGTTTTCCGGCGGTGTTAGTACCTTCAACTGTGTTGTATACTTTGTTCGTAAGGCACACAGTATGGAGATTTTCTGGGGTACGGATTCCCCCATCCAAGTACGGGATCCTGTCATGCAAATTGCTACCAGCGTGCAGGCTCGTGGCTCCTATAAGGTACAAGTAGATGACCCAGGCAAGCTTTTGGCTAAGATGGTCGGCAACAATGTGCCTTTCCTTATGCAAGGTGAACTCAACAACTACTTTATTAACGAGTTCCAACAGCATATTAAATCATCACTGGCTCGCGCCATTCGAAGCTCTAATCAAGAGATTATGGGAATCTGTGCCGAGCAAGACACATTAGCAACGCAGATTCAGCCTATCCTGCAAGAAATTCTCAATGATTATGGCCTCAAACTGATTGTTTTTACAATTGCAGCCATAGACATTCCTGAGAACGATCCAAACCGTCAGAAGTTAGAGGAAGCATTTGCGAATAAGGGTGTCATGGGAATCTTGGGTGACGATTGGGGCAGGCAGCAAGCGACCGAGATTCTCCATACACTTGCAGCAAACCCTGGTGCTGGCGGTGTAGCTGCCGCTGGCGCCGGTATGGGAATGGGAATGGCTGCCGGAGGCGTCTTTGCGGGAATGGCTCAGCAGATGTTTGCCCCTATGCAACCGCAGCCCCCCGTGCAGCAGCCTGTTCAGCCCACTCCGTCAGGTCGCTTTGTCCAAAGAGGAGCTGCTAACGGGGGAACACCTCCCGCGCAAGGTGCCGAAGATCCTGTTGAATCGTTAAAGAAACTCAAAGCTATGCTGGATGCAGGACTAATTCCCCAAGATGTTTATAATTCCAAAATGAATGAGATTCTTGGAAGAATGTAATTGGAGAAGTTGTGATGAAAAAATCAAAGGTTTTGGGTGGCTTAATCCATCTAATTGTTATAGTTCTGTTCAATGCGTTGTACTTTGGAATTGGCGGCGTCGACCATCCTGCATCCGCTTGGATTTCTTATGGCTTTATACATTTTTCCTATCTGATGGTGATTATTACTCCATATATCACACAGCGGGGCAAAAATCGAGCCACCTATATTACATCGATGTACGCTATTACTTCGGCATATTTTTTCATTGAATTGGTAGCCGGCATCATTATCATCATCATTTCACCAGAAGGGTATAAGTTCCCGTTATTTGGCCAATTTATAGTGGCTGCAGTTTATTTGATTGTACTCTTCGGCAATATGATGGCCGATGAACACACGGCACAAGCTGTGGAAAAGCATGAGGTAGAACTGATTTATGTGAAAGAATCCTGTTCTATGCTCAAAGCTATTCTGAGCGACATCAGCGATAAGCACTTATATCGTCAGGTGGAAAGAGCCTATGATTTGATTCAGGCCAGTCCGGTTAAGTCTGCGGCAAGTGTCCATAGTATTGAGAGTCAAGTTATCAATGAAATTGACAATTTAGGTCTTGCAGTACGCAATGGAGATGCCGTGGCAATTTCTGGTATAGCTGATAAAATTGCTCGGCTGGCAAATGAAAGAAATCGATTGCTCAGATTAGTAAACTAACATAAGAACAAGCCCTACCGTTATCCCGTAATTGTTCTTTCTCTGTATTAAATCTCCGATAGAGTGAGTCCTTCTGGGAGGTCCATCATGAACCTCCCCTGGGTTCAGCAAATAGGCGCAGTCCTCCCTTGGCGGAGGACTGCGCTTTTCTGCGGCCTTACTGTATGGAATACAGGTTGGATGTACTGCTGCCGTTATCACGGTAGCGCGGGACCTTTTGCAGGTACCCATGCTGCTCCAGATCAGTCAATGCCCGTTTGACCGTGGAGCGCGACAATCGCATGTCGGAGGCAATTGTCTTGAGCCCTGGCCAGCATTTTCCCTCGCTGTCTGCGCGGTCACGCAGATACATATAAACCGCCCTCGCTCTGGAGGGCAGTTCGGTGTCGGCATAAATCGTTCCAAAGTAACTCATAGATCCTCCTCACCATAAGTTTTCATTTGCTTTCCACCCCTGCGCCGGGGCTTCTCTACGGCAGGCTCATGGGCCATACCGCCGCGTCTGGAGACGGCATAGGCTCCGCTCACATCCGCATTCTCTGCCTTGTTTGACTGCGGAAGGTTGCGTTCCAGATCCTCACGGTTTGCATAGGCCACCGCACGATCTACCCGCTCCGGAACAATATAGGGCTCCTCGAAGGTGATGCCCCATTCCAGAAAAAGCCGCAGGCGGGTACGCATGGGATGCTGTCCTGTCTTTTGGACAATAAAATTTCCCTTAGGAATAGACTTAAGCTCATCTGGCGTCAGCAGCGGACGCTCCATCATCTGCAGGCTTTGGCTCGGATCGTTCTTTCCTCGGCTCACCGATCCAGACAGAACAGTGCGGTTTCCGAGTGCCTTGGACAGCACCTCCGCCGTTTGGCTGTTTGGTGCGAAGCCACCGAAAATGGTGTCCTGGCAGTTGTCCTGAATAATTTCACTGCCTTCTTTTCCGTAGTTCTTTTCAAGCTGTGCCAAAGACTGAATGATCGGCACCAGCGTCAAGCGGCGGGAACGGCCCGCGGAGAACAGCGGAAGAACATCGAAGGGCGGCATGGTGCCGAACTCATCGCAAAACAGTACCACGCGGTTTTTCAGCTTGCCGCCGTTCTCATCCGCTACAGCGAACAGCTCTCGGCTCAGGTTCTGGATCATCAAACCCGCCATGAAGTTTTTGGTGGTGTCCTCCTCCGGAAGGATGAGGAAGATGGCAGACTTTTCTGAGCCAAACTTTTCTGCGTCGATGGCGCTGTCGAAGCAGAGCACCTGCTCCAGCTCCGAGTCCAGAAATGCATTGAGGCGAGAAAGTACAGTAGACATGACAGAGGCCATGGCCTGCTCCGCACTGTTGAGTGCAGCACCCGCAAACCATCTGGCCTTGTGGTCAGGCGGCAGATTACTCATCAGAAGCTGGAAGTGACTCTTGCCTTTTACCTTGCTGGGTTCCAGCAGATCCTGCACCAACTTGAAGACAGAGACGATGTGCCGGCGTTCCTGTGGATGCTCCTTATCTGGCGGCAGAAACTCCGCCAGCATCAGAATGACCGAAGTGAGCAATCCCTCCGCCGCATCATAGAAAAAGGCGTTCTGTCCGCGATTGCTGTCATCGCCATCCGGATTGACAATGGTCTTGGCAAGGATCTTGGCATACTTCTCCGCCTTGGCTCGAGCCGCCAGGTTCTTGGAATCTTTTCTTGCAATGTCCATATAGCGGTTGACCAGTGTCAGAAGGTTATTACCATCTGAGCGAGTGGGATTGCGCAGGTCAATAACAGACACATTATAGCCGTAGCAGTTTTTTGCAATCGTGCCGTAATTGCGGGCCAGGTCACCCTTGCTGTCCAGCGCCAGCCAGCTCATGCCGGAGGCGCAGGCGTATTCCAGATTGGGATACAGGAAGAATGCGGTTTTACCGATACCGCTGGCGCCGATCATAAGACAGTGAATATCATCGCTGTCTACCAGAGCTGTGAGTTCCTGCGGTTTTCCCTTGCAGCCGAGGATCAATCCCTGCTCCGTTGGGAGATTTTGTCCTCTGCGCCACTCTCTGATTTTGAAGGGCACATGGGCATAGGTCTGCTTGATTTCCTTGTCGGTGGCCCATCGGGCTGTACCATGCTGTCCATCGCCCACAGTGCGGGATTTGATATTGCCAAGGGTGTAGTGATGGGACATCATGGACAGCCCACCGATGACAAGAAACATCGCCGCTCCCGCCGCGATCAGGATCCAGATACTTGCGTTCAACATTTCACCTCATTTCATTCATAGAAAAGTCCTGAGCGTTTTCGGCGCTCAGGGTCAGGTCGTCATTCCAGTCTTTGTTCTCCGGGATCAGGCGCTCCACGGAATAGTGCGTTTCCAGTTGCTCCCGCATCCGGCGGCTGGCCTGATGACCAGCTTCATCGTTATCGAGACAGAGCAGAACGGTATCGAGCTGCGGCGCTTGCTCCAATATCTGAACTACCGGCTGAATGGATGTGCCGCAGCAGGCCACATAGCTGTGCCACTGCCAGTTTTCCGGATAAAGAGTGATGTAGGACAGCATATCGATAGGTGCTTCGAACACATACAGGCTTCTGTCTGTGCCGACATGATGGAAGCTGTATCGTGGGTCACTGCCCTCCACATTCAGACGGAAGGCTTTTCCGTAGCTGTTGGCGCTGCGCTTATGGGCGTGGCGAGGAACACCATCTGTATCCGTGCCGACAAACACGGCGTTGTGATACTCGGCATCTTCATACAGGAGTCCGGCCTTGGCGAAGCGCGCCACCACATCTCTTGCGATGCCGCGATGTTTGATGAGATACGCAAACACTCTGCGCATATCTTTGTTGGCAGGTGGCAGTGCAAATGGCTTCGCAGGTTCCTCTGTTCGTTCCCCGGCAGAAGGATACGCTGTTCCCAGTTCACCACCCAACAGCATCGTCACTGCATCTGGGTAGCTGAGACCATAGAACCGCTGCACAAAACTGACGGCGTGTCCGCCTCGCTCCTCCGCATGGTCATACCATTCGTTGCCTCGGACGGTCACGCTGTGGTCGCTGGCAAGACGTTTTTCCCTGCCGGAGGAAAGCAGCTTTTCACCGCGGCAGCGCAGGAACTCCTCCAGATTCACTGCGGCGGCGCACTGTTTCTGTTCTTCGGTGAAATGAATATAGCTTGACATAGAGACCTCCTTTTTACATACTCTGCTGATACTGCGTCTGCTCCTCATGGTCGTCCGCTTTGTGACCCATGGCCATGCGCTTCTCCATAAGCCGTCTGCGGCGTTTGGAGTCGATGCGGATCCCCGCCGGGTTTCCTGGCGGAGCGGAATTGCTTTGGAATATCCTGCTCATGTGATGGAGCAGCTTGGTTGCCGCCAACATGACAGACGGATCCCGGAACTGGTCAAAACGGTCGAGGAAGAATCGTGCGTACTCATTTCCTTGTGCCGCAGCTCGAATCAGCCATTCTTTGGCCTGCTCACGATCCGGAGGGACATCCCGTCCCAAGAGATACAGCTTGCCCAAGGTGTACTGCGCAAATTGATTTCCCTGATCAGCGGAGGCTGTCAGGTACACAAGAGCCTTTTCCACATCCTTCGGCACGAACTCGCCGGCGAGATAAATCTTTCCGAGTCGATACCGTGCAAACTGGTTGCCATGGTCTGCGGCCTTGCCCAGCCATTCCAGCGCTTCTACTGTACGCTTCTGCGTGAGGAGCAGCTTCCCGAGGGCGTACTCCGAGAAATCATTACCGGCTTCTGCCGAGCGCCGAAACCACTGCTCCGCTTTTTCATGGTCACGCAAGGTGGAAAGATCATCCCGATAAAACTTACCAAGCTGATGTGCCGCAACGGTATACCCCTCCTCCCAAAGCTGCTCCAGCGCTTTGACCGCTTCTGCGTGTTCTGCATCCAGCGCATAGATGTCCTGCAGAACAGCCTTTGCGGTGCGGTATCGCTGTGCCTGCTCGTACACACTGTAGGACTGCTGCTCCTCCTTCTGACTTTCCGGCTCCGGCTCATCCTGCATTCTTTCATCCTCAAAGGTTGAGAGGCCGAGACGAATGTTCTCGGCCTCCCGGATGATGTCGTTCTTGATTTTGCGAAACTCCTTGCGTTGGGATAACGGGAGTCGTTCCCACGGGGTGCTGTGACCGTAGCACTCGTTCAGTTCCTCGTGGATCTGATTCCATACCTCATAGCACTCAGAGACCTCCGGCAGCTCCGCCAGTGCATCCACGATGGTATCGACGAGCTGCTTCAGCGGCTTCTTGAGATAGCCATACTGTTTCTTTCCGGTGGTCGTTTCCAACGCCTGCACAAGCTGACGTATGTTGTCTTCGATGATCGGACTGTCACAGATTTGACGCTGCATCTGGCTGATCATTTCCCGCATAGCATTCTGCGCTGCCTCCACCAAGTCTGAGTAGGCCACATCCTTGCGCTCATAGATTTGCTGCATCTCATCCCGGAAGATAGCATTGGTCAGCTTGGAGCGCATCGCCGCGATCCCATCTTTGGTCAGGAAGCCTTCCTTCGGATCATCGGACCAGACCATCATGTGGATGTGCGGGTGATGCCCTTCGTCATGGAAAGCGGCGTACCAGTGGAAGTTATCGAGCGATATCTTCATTGACTTCGCCAGTGTCGGTGCGTTCTCCATGAGGAGTGTGCGCCATGCATCAGCACTGTCGTATTCCAAACGAGCGGCATCCTCGCGGCGCAGAGAGTAGATGATGGTCCACACATTTCCCTCATGCGCTTCCAGTTCCGACATTGCCGAGGTGAGATCTACAGCAGTGGCAGAACTGAACAGGCCATGAGTACCTCGCTTCTGCACACGAGGGCGGGTAGCAATGTACTGCATATATCCGCTCTCCGAGTCGATTTCATGAATGTTAGCATCCAGTGCCATACCGATAAAGGCGGATGCCGTACCAAGCGTCGGCGTTTTGCAGTAGTCCTCGTACTCAAATAGCTCCGCCGCATCCGGAAAGTCCGTGAGCAGTTTCTGGATGAGCTCACGCTGGCCTTTTGTGACCGCACCGTTTCCGACCAGCTTCTCCACACCTTCACGGGTAGCAATGTAGCGCATGTACCCACTGGCTTTCCCGGATTTGATATAGCCGCTTTTCTGTACGAGCTTTGCCATCGCTTATACCGACTTCTGAAAGTCCATTGCATCCTTGAAGGAGATACGGCCATTGGTCCGCTTCATATCCCGGATGGCCCTGCCGCGCAGACGCTCATATGCTCCTTCGTCAATGTCGGTATCGTAGGCGATGATCTGCGCCATCAGGTTGATGTCCACGCCCTGCTTGAAAAGCAGGGAACTGATGCGGCCCGCGAAACCGTCCAGCGTACCTGTCAGCGTTGCGGAGAGTACTTCGGGCAGAAACGCACTGGCGTTCTTCGTGTTCAAGTAGCCGACATAGAACTTGAGCGCATTCATCACGAACTCGCTTCGGCTGCTGCAGTTATCCTGTTTCAGGTGTGCATCGATCTCTCTGTCCATATCCTCGGTGATCCAGAAAGCCTTTTTGATCTTATCGTTGTGTTCCATTGATAGATTCCTCCTTATTTTCGTGTTGTCCCCGCTGGAAACCCTTGCCCCGCAGGGATATTTCGGTTTATAGGGTCCAGGCCGCCCCGCAAGGTGCTATTTTGTCCCCAGCCTAAAAAGCCGAAAACTGCCCGCACTGCGGGCAGAAGTGAGTCGAGCCGGGGCGCTTTGTCCCCGGCTCTTTCTCCTGCTTTTCTTTCGTTGGATGCCAGTCTCCCCACAAAGCGGTTCAAAGCCCGCCCAAAACCCTACGGTGGGGTAGTCGCTCGGGCTTCCTGTGAAAAGTGCACACAGCGGCCCACAGGGGCGGACACGGCGGTTACATCTGCATCCCAGGAGTCTGCGATTCACTATCCCGAAGCTGCTGGGCATACTCGTGCAGGCTCATGCCGGTTTGCTGCTGGCAGAACGCCTCCATCTTGCGGAGCAGGACTTCCTGTTCGGCTGCGTTGAGAGGGTAACTCCAGCTTTCTTCCGAACCGTCTCCCTTGCAGAGGTTCAGTTCCAGCGTGTCACACAGACGATCCTGCTCCACGTCATAGTTGGCGTAGATGTTGAGCCAGTCATCGTTCTGATCGGTGCAGACGAATGTACCGAAGGCGGCATCCACATCGAAGTCCGCCTGCAGATAAAAGTTGAGCTTACCGTCCGATTCGATGATCTCCTCACCGAAGGAAAAATTTTGTGCAGAGAGATGACCTGCCGAGGTAATCTCTTTGCCCTTCAGATGATCCAACAGTTTGTGCCACTTATCATCGCCCGATGCGAACTGCGACCGTGTGGCGTGATAGACCGCCACCGATACATCACGCATTGCCCAGGTCTGCCAGCCATCCATAATGTGAACAGCGGAGAACTCACGCTTGTCGAAGTTCACATCGAATACGCCGCGCACCTTTCCGGTGTTCTCCATGCGAAGGGCTGTCAAGGCATCAAACTCTTTTGCTGTGATGGGCTGCCCGCCGAAAAACATTCCGATGAATTTGTCTGGCGCCACGCCGCTGTCCTTCGTAACATAACCGCGCAGCTTTTTCCCGACTGCCAACAGCTCCTCACCGGGCGAGGTTTTGAAGTACCATTCCTGCCCATGTTCCGTCACATGGTAGGCGGCATAAGTTCGGGCCGCTTCTTCCTCCGCACGCTGTGCGGCAGCTTCCGACTGGATTGCACGGCTGATGCGCTCATACTCCCGCTCCGGAAGCTGATTGCAAAGCTCATCCAACACATTCTCCAGATGTTCCTGCAGGGTTTCGTCCTTGAGATGCATCTCGATAGCATTTTTCCAGCGTTGGTCGATCCACAGAACGATTTCTTCCTGCTGTGCCATATCAGTTGCCCTCCTTCACCGTGACTGCCGTGGGCTTCGGTTCACTACTCGACGTTTTGGGTGCGGCAGATTTGGCAGTGCGCTTGGGCTTGGGTGCAGGGACAGCCTTGCTGTCCAGATACTCCCGCACAGCTTCCGGCACCGTCTGCTCATAGAGCTGCTTGAGTGCATCGTCCATGCGGGCCTGCACGGATGAGTGTTCCTTGCGGAGAGAAAACTCCAGCGCATCCAGTTTGTCATCGTCAAAGGTGAGAGTGATATTTACTTTTTTCATGTTGTACCTCCTCAGTCATAATTGATATACGGGATCTTCAGCCAGTGCGTCCATCCTCGGCCGGCCAGTTCTGTTTTGACGACGCCGTATTTGGTACCCATGGCCTCAACGACCTGACCGCCGCCAATGTAAACGCCGATGTGCCCGTCATGCCAAACGGCAAGACCGGGAATGTCCGGCATGGTATCGATGGTGCCGGACTCTGTGGCGCTATAGTACATCTGGTTGGCGCCGATATCCGGCATTCCGTGAGTTCCATAGTCAATGGTCATCGTTTCCGGGGACAACCAGCCATAGCCCTTGATGAGTCCCACGCAGTCGGTGGTCCTGCCGCCCAGCCAGTTGGCACGGATAAAATCTTCATAGCTGCCGACACCGTCAGGGTACTGTTCCAATTTGTAGGCAAAGAGCGATTCGGTCAGCACATCGCCGTAGGTTCCCCAGACATAGCCCCAGCCGGATTCCCATGCGTGGTTGGCGTAGGTCACGAGGTCAGTAGCATTTTTGCTGTAGGGATCGGTGAAAGCTGAGATGTCCAAGTCGATACTGCTTCCATCTCCACGAAGGAATTCACCGCTGTAATTTCCGCCGCCCGCAACGCCGGCGATCATAGAATAAATGTGGTTGATATTGCTCTTGTCATCCTCTGTGATCGTCCTGCCAAGCTCTGCTTCCAGATTGGCATATGCCTGATACAGCGAGACAGGAACAGCGACGGTGTATTCTTCCTCTGTGCTGGTGACCGTACCATCGTCGTTCTCAATGTCTACCGTGCGGGTACGGGTTTCCCAAGTGTAGAAGCATTCTACGAAGCGGCTTGCCGCCCGTGCAGACGGTGCATCTTCGCCAAAGCAGAGGGCATAAAAAGCGGCCTTGATCCGAATCGGGTCAAGGCCGTTTCCGTTTTCCGTTTGCCCATTGACGGAAGTCACTGCCGAATCCAGAAGAGAAAAAGCGGTACGCATCTCCTCAATATGATGCCGGAATTCTGCTGGCACTTCTGTCGAGTAGCTCACGCCATAGAAGGACGCAGCTACCGCATGGTTGTTGTGATCCGCGCCTCCGGAGCCAATGGAACACAGAAGTGCGATGAGTACAATGATTGGCGAAAGAATTGCAACCAGCGTCCAGCCCACGCCCTTGCGCAGCTTCTCGTTGGAAAGCACCGTCGCCGCGGCTTTTGCGATCATGCCTGCAGATACTGCCATCAGCGACCACCCGCCGTGCCAAACAGCTTTTCTTTATAGGTTGGCGCATGTACCTCCAACAGGTAGCGCTCATTTCCGCACTTGTACAGGCAGACACCGCGCTGCGGAAACTTGATGAGGTTATACTCCGCCTCATCAAGCTGGAGCATCTCCATGTAGCTGCGCTTGTCAATGGAGCCTGCGTTGAACAGGAACTGGTGGGGCGGGATACTGAACAGCGGCTTGGTCATTTCGCGCACCTGTTCCTGATCAAAGTCCTCCAGATTCTGCGAGGCCAACAGCATGGCGGATTCCTTTTTGCGCACACGCTTGAGGCAGTTACGGATGTACTCAATGGCCGTGGGATTGGACAGCCAGATATACAGCTCGTCCAATGCCGCCACGGTATTGCCGACCGTCAGAAGCTTATCCGACATGAAGGACAGCACATTGAACAACATGGCGTTGCGGACATTTTTAGCGGCACTCAGCATTCCCTTGACGCCGAAAACGAGGAAGCGGCTGGATGTGATGTTGGTGTGCCCATTGAAGAACTGTGCGTCCGCACCCTTGCACATGGAGTGCAGTCCCAGCAGAACTTCCTGCAGGAGCTTCTCCGTATAGAGCAGATGGGCGTTGGGATCGTAGCTTTTGAATTCTTCTTCGATCAGGTCATAGAGATCAGAGAGAATCGGATAGTCCTCCGAGCGCATACGGCGGAAATTGGTCCGCTCTGTGATGCCCCATTTCGCATAGAGCTTGGATACCATGATCTCAATGGTGTCAATATGGGCATCGCTGAAATCCTTATAGGCCCGGAAGAAGTCCTTGAGAAAGGATACATGCTGCGCCAACAAAGTGCTTTTGCGGAAGGCTTCTGGCGCTGCCGTATCGTCCGGGTCACCGCCGTCATCCCAGCACTTGGGTTCCAAGGCGTTGATGATATACTTTCCCGCCATGAGGTCGGCGAAGCAGCCGCCTACGGCCTCGCACATTTCCTGCTGCTCATGCTCGGCATCCAGCGTGATAACGGACTTTCCGGACTCCAGCAGATTGAGGATTAGGAGCTTCATCAGATAGGATTTACCCTGACCGGAGTTACCGAGAATGAGGATGTTGGCGGAGGTCTTGTCCTCATCGCGCTGATCGAAGTCCACGAGGATGTTGCTGCCGTACTTGTCCCGCCCGACATAGAAGCCCTTTGCATCTGTTTTACCGCTGTAATTGAAGGGATAGAGATTCGCCACAGAGCTTGCCGGGAGAACACGCTCGAACTGCTGGCCGAAGGCGTTGTATCCCACGGGACTGGCACAGCAGAATCCCTGCTGCTGACGAAGCAGGAGCCTGTCCACATTGAGCTTGCTCCGTACCAGTTCTGTCAGCACATCGGTCTGGAGCAGCTTGAGCGTGTTATAATCCGAAGCGGTCAGCTCGATATAGACGGCGCAGTGGAGCAGCGGCTCTCGGTTGCGGTGCATGGAAGCCACCAGCGATGCCACATCCTGCAGATTGCTTTCCGCCGTGATCGTCTGCTGCAGGTCGTTGGTGTTGGAGCTGCCCATGCGGTTTTTGTTGGCGGCATTCTGGATGATGCGCTTTTCCTCGGCAGGTGTTACCTGGCGGGTGTAGATGCGCAGCGTGATCCCATCCTTTTCACCCAGATGTCGGAGAATAGCCTGCTCATCGGTCTGCGTGGGATATTCCCGCAGCGCCCACACGCAGCGGAAGGTGTTGCCGCAGATGAAGTGATCGGGTTCGAACTTGACCACGGAAGGTGCGATCATATCCAGGAAGGATTTGATTCTTGCAGTCTCCCGGCTCTGCGGCGCTGCTTTCTTCACTTTCTTTGCCAAATGAATCCCTCCTTCATTCGCCAACAATGACCCAGCGGTCACCGTCGAAGTCCTCAAACTTTTCCGTCGTCACGTTCTGCTCAAAGTAAACACCCAGCATCTTTTTAAGATCCTGCTCGGTGGCTCGGCGGGTCGTGAAGCCGTTATCGTTGATATTCTGCTCGATGCGGGAAAGGTAGGAGAACACATCGGACTCCTGTTCACCACGCAGCCGGATGATAATATAAAACTCACGGCTGGACGCCATGAGCACCTGAATGCGGTCCAGGTGCTTGCTGTCCTGCTCCAGCAGTCTGCGGACCGCTGGCAGTTCCTCCTGACTCAGACGCTCTCGGTAGAAGTCCTTATTGCGCTCGAAGGATTCCTTGGAATTGAGCGCCAGCATCTCGATCTCCGCCTGTCCTTTTACGACATTCAGTAGTGCATAGATGCGGGCGCTGATACTGGAATCCGGCAGGACGGAGATGTTAGTGGGCTTGATGATAAAAAACACGAGATTGCCCATGCGGGTGGCAATGCAGTAGTCCTTGATCTCTTCAATGCCCATGAGCTGCCGTGTGGAGCGGGCGGCTTTGTCCTTTTTCTGCTTTTTACTCACGACTCCAACCTCCAATCATAGAATTGCTGCTTTGTGATCAGGAACGCGGCGGCATATTTGAGGAAGTCCAAGATGCTGGTTCCGTCGAACCGGATGCTGAGGAAAGCGTAAACAGCCGTCAGCACCAGTGGCAGGGCGATGCCTGTCTGGGTCAGCGCCAGAACAGAGATAAGAAGCCCCACGCCGATGATGCCGATGTCCCGCAGCTCCCAAAGCCACAGCATGGCTTTTGCGGTCAAATTATCAGGGTAAATATAAATTGTTCTCACCTCCGGAGAATAGAGATGACCGCAGGTTTCCCTGCGGCCATCCAGTGGTTTGATTATTCTTCTGCGTCGTCCAGCGCCTGCTGGAGCAACTGCGTGATGAAGTCCTTCTGCTTCAGGTGATTCTTTTCCAGATACTCTTTCAGCCGGTCGAAGAGTTCTGCGGAGATTTTCACCGCAAGGGTTCGCTCTGCCTGCATATCGTTTCCTCCTTCAAAGTGTTCTGTGAAGATGCGCTCCACATATTCCGCCAGTGTACTCAGTTTCATTTCTTCTTTCTCTGCCATGATCCTTGCGTGAAGCTCTGCCGGGATCATGGCACAGAGGTTCTTTTTGCCCGCCATCGTTCTGCTCCTTTCCTTGATTTTGCAAGCAAAGCATATCGGAAGAAGCCATGGAAAGCTATTCACCAAACTCAACGAAGAAGCTATGCGAAATGGAAGCAAAACCACCAAGGCAGCTATACCCCCCGAAGGGCTGCGGCGATCCGGCTCATAATGAATTCCACGCAGGGTATCGCCACGCTGTTGCCGAGAGCCTTGTATCTGGCAGAGTCTGAAGCACTGGGGATATCTGTCCAGTCATCGGGAAAGCCCTGCAGGCGCTCACACTCCAACGGAGTCAGGCGGCGGATGAGATAGGCATAGGCTTCTGCCTTTTGGCAAACGAGATCGGTGGCATCCTTGTGCTGGCGAGCACTCTGCGTGCTAACCACACCATTCTCACGGAAATCGTCCACGCGCTGGCGGCTGTAGACCGCATGATGATCGGTGGCCGTCAGCGTATATGCGATGTCCCGCTGATACCCGATCCCATTGCCGCCGTTCTGCGGCTGCCGGTCAATGGCGTTTCCCGTGATGCAGAAGGTTTCTTCCTGTTCTACGAGCGGCGCATTGTTGCCGCCTGTTCCGTATCTTGCGGACATGGTGGGCGCCACCTGATGAGGTCCTGTGTATCGGGCATCAATGCCGTGGTTTTCATAGACGAGCGGTTGATGCCCATGCTCCTGCGCCCGCAGAGTACCGGACACATTCTCAGAGCACTCCATCACGCTTCCGCCCTGGTCATTCAGGCACAGGACGGACGGCATACAGTTTCCGCTGGCAGAGCCTTTCAATGTAGGTGCCAGTTCCTCACCATAGCCAATACTCCCAGCAGAGGCACCGGCTCCTGCCGAGAATGCAGCCGCCACGAAGGTCTGCTGCTTCATTCCCGGCTGTGCATTCAGAGCGCCCGCAACATCATGTAAGTCACGAACCTCATCCCTTTGGTTGGCAGCAAAGGCCATGACACCGTTTCTGCCGGTGGACATCCCGCAGTTGACTCCAAGCGTGGCCGCAACATCGCCGGTCAGGTCACCATTGTAACCGTCAAATCCCTCGACGGTGTCGTCCGGCTGCGTCACGAAGGTCTGCATCTGCATATTGGTGGTCGCCATCAAAGCGCCGGACACGCCGTGTAGGTCGATACCCTCGTCCCGCTGATTGATGTGGTAGGCATTCAGATCCGTGGGCTGCCCATCCGGGCGCATTAATCCGGATTGGATCTTCAACGCCCGTTCCAACTTCGGCGGCAGTGCTTTTCCGCGTTCAGAAGCTCGGCGCAGGATCCCCAAACATGCCTTCGGGGATAAATAGTATTTTATCGGCGGTGCGTCCTGCAAAATCTGCGACAAGGAAGATTCTCTTGCGTCGTTGGGCGACACCCCAGTATTGAGCATCCAAGCACCGCCAAGCCAGGGAGAAATCAGTTCCCAGTAGGATTCGCCCAGCAGATTGCCATGGCCAGGGGTAAGGTCCAGGGACATAAACGGAACCGCACTTAACTCGGACGATCTCCTCGAGGACGATGCGGAAGTCCTCGCCTTTGGGTGTTCCGCTGGAGAAGGCTCCCGGAACGTTTTCCCACAGCATATACCGAGGTCGGACAGCGTGACCTGCTTGGCCTCTTTGTTCGTCTGCATTTCTCATCTCCTTTACCAGTCGAACCTGCTCCATAAACAAACCGGAGCGGGCGCCGGATAATCCGGCTCTCGCTCCGGCCACGGACAAATCCTGGCACGGGCTGCCGCCGCAGATGATATCTACAGGCGGAAGCTCCGCACCGTTGAGCTTTGTGATGTCGCCCACATGGATCATGCTCGGAAAGCGCTGCTTTGTGACCTCAATGGGAAAAACTTCGATCTCCGAGGCCCACACCGGCGTAATGCCACTTCGGATGGCAGCCAGAGGGAAGCCGCCGATACCGTCAAACAGGCTTCCCATAGTGAGCCCGCTCATTTTGACACCGCCTGTACGACCGTGCGCGTGGTATTTACGGCAGCTTGCGCCGTGTATACCGCACTCATGATGTTGGCTCTTGTTGTCGTATCCAGGCCAAATGCTCCGGCAATGCGGGGGATCTCGCCGGCAGAAAGCATCAACCCAAGTCCCAACAATGCGTGATCCTTAAACACCATGAGTCCGGCGATGAGGATCGTCGCCTGCAAAAATGCGGTCAGACACAGGCCGATGATCTGTTTGCACCACTGGATGAAGCCATCCGTATAACCGCGGGGTACAGAAAACATGTACAGACTTCCCACAGCGATCTGGATCAGCAGGATACCGCCGCGTTTCAGATTGGCGAAGAAGACCTTGATGATCGCATACGCCATAAGGATGATACAGAACAGAATCATGATTCCGCTGGTGATACTGCCAAAGCCGAGGAACGGGCCGGATGTCAAATCGGTCAGCGATTCCACGGCGCTGAACTCCTGCATGATATCACTTGCCACATCTCCGATGGATGCACCATAACCGGTGATCCCTGCGGTGAGCTGCCCCTGCAGCGTTACCGAAAGCTCATAGAGCCGAACCGGAACAACCGTAAACAGGCTTACGGCCATAAAACCCTTGATGGCATTGAGTGCAGTTTCACGGATGTTGCCCCGCCCGCTGGAATACTCAATGCCGCATTCAAAGCAGGCCACGACCAGCCCTGTGCCATACAGAGCCCAGGCGAGATACGAAAAGAACAGCACAATGCTCTGCACCCAGGACATCTCGAAGAGCTCGACGCCCATGTTTCCCATCTCTGCGAAGAAGTTGCCGAGGAAGCCCACGACCTGACCGTAGAACCAATCCACGATTTGACCAAGAATTTTATCGGCAACAAAATCCCAAATAAACATTGATCGGTTTCACCTCCTCCGGGTGATGCCGTACCAACTGCTTGGGATATGGCAAAGGCCGTACAGCTGGTACGGCCTTCAAATCATGCTCGGTTTACATTATCTGTGCCCATTGCTGGTCGGCAGACTGGCTCATGTCTTGGAATACCTCCAGATAGTCCGACACTGCGTTGGAGAGTTTCTCATAGTCCTGCCGAGTGGGGTGATACACATACCAGTCTACTTTTCCATAGTCATCCCAAATGTGCGGGTCAACGCCATTTCGGAAGTTGGGGTTTGAAGTTGCCTTCGTCCCCAGCAGATCCGAAAAGCGAAGGCGCAGGGTATCCACCTGTCCTTCGCTGCGGTTCAGGATCGTCAACTGCAAGGCGTTGTACTGATTGGCAACGCTTCCAGTGACAAATTGGATCTTTGCCCGATTCATATCGCTCAGACGCACATAGCAGACTCTGCCCACATAGGTGGCATCGGGATATTGCTCTCCGATAATTTTCCGGAGTTCCTGTTCGTAAAAAGTCATTGCCTACACCTCAGATTCCGATAATCTGCCAGATGTACAGCGGTGCCGTCAGCGTGAACACGAGGCACGCGAACAGGATGGCGGGAGCCGTCCACTCGAACTGGCCACTCTTTCGGTAGTCAAAATAAGCTGTGCCGAGTTTGGCGAAGAAAAACACCGCAAGGATCAGGTCAATGGCGGGAAACACCACGTTGTTGACGACGGTCTTGATCTGCGTGGATGCCGTGGCCCAGGTGTTTTCCACCGCTCCGGCCACATCGCCGGTGCCGGCAGCAAAGGCCGTGGTTCCCATCATGCAGACCAACAGCAGGGACAGGGTCAGCATCACACAAAGGCGCTTGCATTTCATTTTGCTCATAGATACCTCCAATTCTTGTTGTTATTTTGAGGGTGCGATATGCCATTCTTCCCACAGGTCACCGGCGATGCGCACGGAATCCGCCAGGTTCATACTTAGCATCCCCGCGGGTGTCCAGCAGTCCAAAAGCCAGGTATACGGCGTGTAGCTGCCGTCCGGGTACCAGATAGGTGTGAAGTGGGTCGGGCGGTCATAGGTGCTGTAGGGATTGTTTTTGAAAGCGAAGGTAGTACTCTTGCCGCTGACGCTGCGGTTCAGCAGTCTCCAGAAGCCTTCGTACCCGAATTCAGGGAAATAGGTCACAGCATTCTGCGCCGCCGTGACAGCCGCGCTCTGCGTGGTCGTTACTCTGGCCGTCACTTTCTCCTGAATTCCGTACCCGCTTTTCATGGTAGCTGCAGTCGCTGTGGGTGACAGGCTGTCCGGCGTGATGCGCATGGATGCAGTCAGGCTTGCGGAATAGCCGTTGTAGTCAAACTCCCACCATCCATGATCCTCCCACCAGCCGTTATCTACCCAGTGATACCAGCGGTCACGGTGAACCACATTGTTATCATCCACCCAGCGATCCGTGTGCCAGCACTTCTCCCAGTTCTCTACCCATTCCCAATTTTCCTGCCACCAGGGTGACCAAATGCCCCAGGAAGCGGATGTTACCTGTTCTTTCTCTGGAATAGAAGCCAGACGGAAACGGTCGTTGCGGTCATCCGCCACCGGGTTGGGCGGATCGTTGCCGTCCAGATCCACGATGTTGCAGGTGATCGTGCTCTGCGCCGTGCCGCCACCAGACACGCTGACGGCAATCGTAATGACGCATGGCTCTGACGGCGTGTGCCATTTTACCCATACCAATTGACTGTCGCCGTCCGGATAGTAGACATTGCTGACGGTGTAAGTTCTGCCTTGAATCACAAAGCGAACAGTCACAGGATTATCCGGGTCGGACTGCCCGCCGCTCACCTCCACCGAGGAGATCACATCGGTATCGACTCGGTATTCATAGTCAAAGTCGTTTACATCGGGCGGCTCCAACTCACCGTTGAAGCGGACGACTCCGATGCCGAGGGACGAGATGATCTGATCGTTGCTGACCTTGCTGTTGGTGCTGCCAGACCATGCGGGATAGCCCAGATCTGCTTCTTCAAGGAAGATGGCCAGCGGCAGATTCTTATGGGTGAGCGATCCCATCTTGCTTCGAAGATTTCCGTTTACCTTTTGGTCATAGAGCGCCGCTTCCGTGGCCGTCATGGCATAGTAGGCTCCACCGTAGACGAAGTAGGCGATAGGCTCGACAACGATTTTGTAATCGCCGGCAATAAGCGTATCAAAGTCTATTCCCACATATCCGGCAATCGCCCGAATGACTTGCTCGTCTGTAAAGTAGCTTCGAATCGCCGCAATGCTGGCGGGATAGTCGCCGGTCGAAATGATGCGAGGCAGACTCTGCGCCGGACGGACGCAGACATAGCCGCCCACAACAGGTGACAACGCCCGCCCGCTGTTGTAAGAGAGCTTGGATACCTTTCCGAAGTGGATCATGTTGGTGCTCGGATTCTGATTGCTCCAGTCAATGGTGTTCCCCACGACAGCGTGGCTGTCCACATTCACCACGGAAATGCGGACACCGTCCATACCCGGATTCCAGTAGTTGGTGGATGTGCCGCTGCCCATGCCGCCGCCACCGCCGTCGAAGTTGCCGTCACCGGTGGAATAAGCTGGAACAGCCGCACACAGCATGAGCACAAGGGAAAGAAAAAGTGCGAGAAGTCGCTTCATGGATTCCTCCTTTCAAAGCTTCGAAAAAAGAAAAGGCGCAGCCATTTCTGACTGCGCCATGCTGATTGGGAGTACTGTTAGTTCCCGCCGCCCATTTCACCGATTTTATTTCCGTTTTCGTAGATGTCCTGTCCATCGATGACCGTGTTATCACCGCTGCTGTCTACATAGCCGAAGCCCGGCACATATACCTGACCGGAGGAGTTCGTGCTTCCCGCGGCAGGCTGGGATTCCGCAGGCTTGGAGGTGGGCTGCTCCGGATATGTGGGGTGCGGTTCATCCTCTGTCTTGCGTTCCGAGGTCGGCACATCCTCCGCTTTGTGATCATCCGGAAGTGTCGCCGTGCCGCTGGGCGATTCCGGCTTTTCTGGAGCGTCCGGTTTAACAGGGTTCGCCTGGATGGTCTGCTCCGTGCCGTTGGAGTTTGCACCCTGGCCGGGGTCACTCTGCTCCGGCGTCAGCGAGGGGACATTCACATCTCCCTGGCTATTGTTGATGTTCACATTGGGATCGTTGCTGTCCGGCTGACTGCCGGATACCGTTCCGGAGGGCGTCACCGTATTTCCACCGAAGCGTCCGGCGATCCCGATGACGGCCACACCGCAGAGCAGGCAGCAGGCGGTGATGAGGATGATCCGTTTCGTCTTGTCGTTCATTGATTTTCCTCCTTTTTCTGATTTATCTCTTGATTGGACAATACCACACCTTTCAACATAAGTCTATTGGGAAAGCGAAACTTTTTCAGAATACCGGCACATATTTGGCTTCCGTGTGCAGCGTCATTTCAGCTGCGGGCAAAAGGTTCCCAAGAAAGCGTACCGGTACCTCCAAGTGGATTTCTACTGCGGCGGTATATCCCTTGCGCTGGCCGGAACCAAGAGCATTGTTGCTTAGCTCCACGCTCAGGCCCGAGATGGTATATTCCACATTTTCGTTTGAGATCTTCTGATATCCGCTGCCGGTGATCTCCAGCCCAAGCGTTGACGCCAGCTGGCCGTACACATCGCCGGTATCCACACTTTCATCCCATCGGCCTGTGCCGTCCGGATACCAGCCTGCGGCATAGCCCTCCCGCACAGCGTGGTACACATCGTCATAGTTGTCGTTGATGGTGGAGATGACCGCCTGCTGGGCAGCCTCCTTGACCCCCTGGGCAATGATCCACACCCGGCTGAACTCCGCGACCGTGCAAAAAAGCATCAGCAGGATCAGCACGATGGCAAGGATCATGGGGGTGCCCTCACCGGGGTGGCGGCGAAAGAAGGGGTGCTTTCTCATTTCCAATACACCTCCGACTTTCCGGTGGCTTCCGACCGCAGCGTAATGGGAAATGAGCCGAAGCCGCCGAACAGGCCGATATCCATGTCCAATGTCAGCGTTACGGTGACTTCTTCATTGAGCTGAATGCGGCCAGTTTTTGACCAGTGGATGTTGGGATCCAGTCCGGTGCTGTCCGTCAGCGCCGCGGCACGGCGGCTGGTTTCCGTTCCGACTCTGCCGGAGATCTCCGCTTCCCGCACCAGCTCCACCGCATAGGTATCGAGCTGTTGCTTGGCGACGAAGACCGGCAGGACCCGCACCACCAGCGCCAGCACCAGCATGGCGCAGACCACCAACACGCATACATCGATATATCCTTCGCCGGAGTGCCGTTTTCGTAATTTCTTCATAGGCAGCCCTCCTTAAAACAGCGCACCCAGCGAGTTGATGATCTGATAGACGATAATGACGATGTACGTCAGCATGAAGCACATGAGCATGAGGAAGCTGAACACCCGGATCTTGGGCGGGATCTTCGCCGCCTTGGCTTTCAGACGCTGCAGCTCCAGCGCTTTCAAATCGTGGGAGAGCATTTGGAAGTACATCCGCCCATCATCGCCCCGCAGGATGCCGACAAGACCGCGGACGATATCCGAGATGATAGCCGAACCCATACGGGCTTCAAAGCGGATGAGCGCCGCCTCATAAGAGGAGGAGCGCATATCCGCCGTCAGCACATCCAGTTCACGGGCAAAATCAGGACCGGCGTGCTTCTTGTAGTTTTCCAAAATGCGAAGGACATCTCGGCTGGCAGCCAGCTCCTGATGGATGGTCGCCACGAAGCGTGGCAGCTCGCCCTCCACCAGTTCCATTCTGGCCTTGCACAGCTCATCCGCCCGGCGGCTCTCCTTGAAGTAGGTGAGCAGCGCCAGCACCACCACCAGCGGCGTCAGGATGGGAAGGATCAGGAGGCACGGGATGATCCCCAGCAGGATGAGGCAGGGCTTCAGAATGGTGTAAGCCGTATAGACCTCGGGGGTCATATCCAGCCCTGCGGCAGTCAGCTTTGTTTCCAGCCGTCTGCGTTTGTAGGCATCTAAGCGGATCAGCAGAGCCAGCTTCAGCGACCATCCCAAAATGAGCGCCTCCAGAGACTTCACAAGACTGCGTTCCTTGCGTCCCGCGGAGATGAGGGCACGCTCCGTTGCCAACCTGGGAATCTTCAGCAGGTCCGCCAGAACGAAATACAGTCCGGCAGCCAGCGCGGCGCCGAACAGGAATAACAGCAATTTCACCCTCTCACCTCCGATACTCAATAGGCTGCGTCAGCTTCACGACGAAGGCGAAGGACACGAACACAGCGGCAAGGCAGACAGCGATGACCGCCTGGCCGGGGATGGTGGCTACCAGTGTGTGATACCAGTCCTTATTGATGAAGCGCACCAGCGGAATGTTGATCAGCACGAGAATCGCCATGGTGATGAACTCCTTGCGGGGGCCAAACACCAGATTCTCCAGCTCTGCATTGACCACCCGCATATCCGACAGCTTGCTGACAATGGGAGTCAGGATGCTTTTCAGGCTTCGGTCTGCCTGACAGGCCATTACGGCATCGCACCATTCCCGCCAGACCTCGTTGTCGATGGCGGCTTTCAGGTCAGTGAGCGCCGCATCCATATCCGGGTCGATGTGCTTGATGCGCATCAGGAAGCGCTGGAATACCTCCTGCACCGGCGGGTGCAGGTAACGAACATTCTCCTCCACGGCCTGCTGGAAGTTTTCGGTACGCAGATAGGCTGTGGTAATGACGGATAGCGCTGTTTCCAGTTCTGCCGCCACATCCTTTTTGAAGCTGCCTGCTGTGAGCTTGACATACCAAAACGGGGTCAGCATCAAACCGACAGCCAGCACCGGCACAAGGAAAGCGTTTCCTGCGGCAATGGCGATGCAGGCTCCCAATGCAAAGCAGAGCAAAGATGTGAAGCACACCATGGGAAACTTGTCTGCCCGTCCGGAGGCTGCCAGGACCGCCTGCGCCTCGGTGATCTCACGCCGGAGAAAACCCGCCTTTTTTCGCCTGGTCGTCTCATTGATATCGGCACGGATACTGCCGGGAGCTGCGGTCAAGCAGGAAAAGAGGCTGTCGCTCAGTTCCCGCGGCGAGACATGCAGCACCATAAAAAGCCCTGCGATCATACCGATGCAGGCGATCAGCTGGATCATAGTCATTCATCTTCCTCCTTTCCTTGAATGAATTGTGCCAACTCTCCAAGCGGCATCCCATTTTCGATAAAGCGGCGCCGCAGGCTCTCGGAAATCTCCTCACATTTCCGGTGCTCGCCCTCAATGACGAAACGGTCGCCCTCCAGATGGTTATCCGTGATGTGATACTCATAGAGCTTGTGAAGTCTGCGGCTTCCGTCCGGCAGGATCTCGCATTCGGAGATGTTGGTGATGCGGCGCTGCTTGTTTTCGAGCTGTCGGCAGTAGACCACAATGGGGTACGCCTCGGTGACATATCCCATGAGGGTATCGTCGGGGGTGTCCACAGCGCGCTTGCAGAGGGACACCATACGGCGGTAGGTACCCTCACTGGAATTGGAGTGGATGGTAGTCAAGACCGCGATGCCCACACGGGCAGCTTCCTGCGCCGCGTTGGCCTCCGGGCCGCGCATCTCGCCCACGCAGATGATGTCCGGATTGAAACGCAGAGCAATATCCAGCAATGCGATCTGATCGATGCGCTGGCGCTCATTCTCACTGTCGCGGGTCTGCGTGTGAACGACAGAGTTCGTCACCCGCCCGTCACGCTCTCGGATGAGCTGGAGTTCTCGGGAGCCGTCCTCAATAGTAAAGATGCGCTTGCGGTCCGGAATGGTGGAAAGAAGCCAGCCCGCCACGGTGGTCTTGCCGGAGGAGGTCGCTCCCGCCACGCAGATAGACACGCCGTAGCGCAGGCAGGCAGACAGAAAGTCCAGCATTTCCTCTGTGGCCGTGCCGCTCTGCACGAAGTCCGCTTTGCTGAGATTCCTGGGATTAACAACACGGATGGATGCGGCAACACCGGCGTCCTCATCCAACACCGGCGTTTTGATGACCGAGATACGAATATTTTTCGCCAATCGGGAGGTAATGATGGGGCTGGCATTGTCCAGTACCTTGCCGGAGTTCTGCAGCATACGGCGGATGACATTGGCGGCGTGTTCCGGCGAGTCAAAATGCTCCTCCAACTTGGCGGTATGGCCGTCCGAATACTGGATCTCAATGTCCCGCCAGGAGTTGATATCGATCTCCTCGATGCCGTCCGCGAAGATGTACTTGGTCAAAAATCCGTACTCTGCCATTTCCGTGTACAGGGCGTCCACCAGCTCAGAGGCTGTCATGCCATCCACGGCAATGCGATTCTCCTGCAGATACCGTGCCATGCGGCGCTTCATCTGCTCTTTGGCATCCGAGTTATCCTCTGTGATGAGGGTGGCATAGGTTTCCGCGAGGTAGCCCTGCACCTGACTGAGCGCCTCCGCAAAGGTGACGCCTTTCTCCTGCGGGGCAAAGAAGAGCTCGCTTGCACGGGGTGCTGTTGCGTTTTCCGCAAAAAGCGACCTTCCGGTGCGCTCCTCGAAGGAGATGTCATGCACCTCTGCCTGTTCCGGCTTTCTCTCCGGTTCTGCGGGGGCGGCCGGGGCGAACAGGGAGTTGCTTCGTCTTTCGCCAAGCAATCAGAACACCTCCTCACAGATCCGGTCGATCTCCTTGCGGAATGCACGGCTATCCTTCATGGAGAGGTCCGCCAGCAGCTCACCGGCCAGATACTGCTCCTCCAGCTCCTGCGAATACGGCAGCCGGAATACTACGCTTCCGAGAACTTGTCCAATGCGATCTGCCGCCTGAAAGGGCTTGATGTTGGATGCTACCCGGTACTGCTTGTCCTTGTCCCATTTCAGTTCTCCCAGGAGTGGAAGCTGGCTGGAGAGGTATCCGACCGATTTCAGGTCGCAGCTGGCGAGCTGCAGAACGCTGTCTGCTTCCATCAGCGCCACAGCAGAGAGAATGTCGTTGGCAATGTAGCTGGAGCAATCAATGACCACATAGGGTACGATCTCACGGAGTCCACGGATGAGCTCCTCCGCCTGCTGCTTGGTGCAGGGCGCATAGGTGTACTCGTTTTCTTTCTTTCGGAGTCCAAGCATCGTCAGGTGCGGCAGGCGCTTGAGGGTAGTCAGATTGTGCTTGATGAGGTTTACGGAGATGTGCTGGGCGGCAAAGATACTGCCCAGAGATTTATCGACCTCCAATTCCGAGGGAGGACAAATACAGGGCATCATAGGTGCGGTCATATCGCAGAGCAGCAGCACCGTATTTTTCTTCTGGGCTGCCAAGTGCTTTGCGATTTTGACTGCCGTTACCGTCTTGCCGCAGCCGGGGCTGCCCCAAACGGCGAGAATGCCGCCTCTGGACTCCTCCATCGGCTCCAGCTCCTCTGGCTCCGTATTGCGGCGAAAGAGGCTGCCTTTCAGGAAATTCATTCGGCGGCCCCACTTTCTGCGGAAGGATCCGCCCCCTCGCTTTCTTTAGATTCCGTGCCCCCTGCGGTTTCGCCGCTATTCTCCGGCTCCGGTTCTGCGTATAGCTCCTCGATCAGGGTATCCTGCGCCGCAATGAACTTGGCGGCGTTTTCGGGCGTTCCGCGATACACCAGTGCCAGATGCAGCTCACTATCCTGCTCCAGCTCCGCCAGTACCTTGGCCTGCTCGGTGGTCACCAGCAGTGTCACGGTGGAGGGCAGTTCCTTTTCATCCACCACTTCGCCGGTGTTGGCATCGTATCCGGAGGATGCGGTCACCGAGATGACCTCCACATACTGCAGCTCCGGAGGAATGGCTGTTTCGCCCTTGCCCTGATAGTCCGCCACGATGACCGTGACGATATCGCCGCTTTCCAGCTTGCCGGAAAGGCCAGTGGCAAAGCTCTTGATGGTAACGGAGATCGCCTGCTTTGTGCCGTCCAGATTATAGAGATAGGCATTCTCTGCCGCGGGGACAGCTGAAAGCTTGCTGGAGAGGATGTAATCTCCGGCCGCCAGGTCAGCGGTCGCGTATTTGCCGACGACCTCTTTCTTGTCTGTCATAAGATTCTGCGGCAGATTGTAGGCGCCGACCTCTACCGTCTGAACCATCTCGGCGGTGATCTCGTCACCTTCCTTGATGTCCATCGTCACACGGACGATCTCCGTTTTCTCACTGGCGCTGCGGCTGAACAGCGGCGTAACACCGAAGCAGATGATCAGCGCCAGCAGGATGCAGAGCACACCGATGACGGTGCGATTGCGAAAAATCTTCAAATCGTTTTCCTCCTTATAAAAAATACGCGGGAATAAAAGCCACTGCGAAGTATGGCACCAGCGGCTGTTTCTTCGCCGCGCTCTGCCGCAGTGCCGGGAATACACGCATGACAACGACTGCCAGCAGGAGCGCGGCGGCCATAAATAAGAATCCCGTGAGTACCCGTCCAACTCCCAACACAAAGCCTGCCGCCGCGGCTAACCGCCAATCCCCACCGCCCATCAGGCCAAAGCCTGCGCAGAGGTAGAACGGGAGCATTGCCAGCAGCGCCCCCAAAAAGGAGGCGGGGCTGATGGTGATCAGCCCCGCCAAAGCAATGACGATGCAGACGATGTTGCTGACGGTCCGGGTCTTCAGATCATCCACTGCGGCGTAAATGAGTCCGCCGCAGAAGAGTATCGCCTGCGCCCAGTGCATCAGCCATTGTAGCTGAACATTTCCGTGATCTTCTGGGTTACCGTGGGCATGACCGTGTCGTTCAGGATGGCATAGAGGCCAGCCAGTACCAGCGCACCCAGCACAACGGCGATCAGCACCTTGACGGCGGTGTCGATGTAGCCCTCACCGGCATTGCCGCAGACGGCACGGCGGTTGAAGGCAAGCACGGCAGACATGGAATTGCCCACGGCGGTCTTGACGCAGGTAACAGCGGACTTGGCGGTATGGGTGATCTTCTTGATGAACTTCTTCATGAAATATTCCTCCTGTAAATTCAAAAGTTTTTTGTTGGTGAGTTCGGTCATTTGCGTGTCGCAGGAGGCCCACGGCCCCGCGCAGACGGCAAAAATGCCGGACGGTCATCTCCCGTCCGGCTCATAAGGTCATATTGATGCATGGATCCTGCTTCTGCTCGAACCGAATCGGCTGGAAGCCTACCCGGTCACAGTAGTAGAATTCGCTGCCGGAATCGTCGTACAGCTCCACCACATCCGACAGTGCCATTCGGTAGCCCTGATAGCCGGGAGGCGGAGCGTCCCGGCAGATGGTATAGATCTGCTCCAGATCGCTGGTACCGAGATCGCCGTCGAACACAAGCGTATAATTTCCGGCATCCGGCTGTCCGAACTTCCGCACCTGATCCTCGTACCCAATGAAGCGCATTGCCACGTCCACATCCTTTTTAAGCTGCCAGATGCGGCAGCCCTTTCGCGGCTGCACCGGTTCTTCGCCGGTCACCTCGCCGGATACGAGCCGGTCAAAGATCCCGTCCTCCCAACGAGGCGTCAGGTTCATGCGGCTCAGATATTGGTTGAGCTCATCCGTCCGGAACATTTCGTCCACCACAGCAGCATCATCCTTTACATAGCCCACAGGATTGCCGTAAAAGATGAGCCGATTTCGGTTATCCACGGTGAATCGCACCAAGTCCCGTCACCTCCTTCCACACCGTGGCGTTTACATCTGCTGTTCCATGCCATGAGCGGGTGCGTCCTCGCTCTGCTCCATGCGTTCCTGCAGCTTCTGTTCGTAAGCGTCGTTGACCGCATCCACCAGTGCAGTTCTGGCCTCAGCGGTGACGGCATGGAAGGTGTCGTTATACACCGTCTCGCCGTTTTTCTTGTAGGACTCCTGGGGCATGGAGATGAAGCGGCCCTTGTCCGTCTCAATGACACGGAGGCCGTGAACGGCAAATGCACCGGCGATGGTCACGCTGGCATAGGCTTTGGTTTTGTAGTCACCGTCCACCATACGGTCGATCCTCGCCTCGACCTGGGGCGCAGGGGCTTCCTGCTGCTTTTTCTTCTGCGTTGCTGCCATAGAGTTTTTCTCCTTTCTATTACATGGATTGGTTGTTCATACTGGGGGATTCGGCGGCTTCTTCCTGCTGAAACTGCGACAGACTCTCTTTGGCCCAATCAGGCAGGAATTTCTCATCCAGCACGCCGACAAACTCATCCCGGTTCCACCTGGTCATTTCACCGTCACTCAGACAAGTGCAGCGCACCGAGCGCCCAATAGCGTGGGGACTGCATCCGAAGCCGTCGTGGGCATACCACAGCTGGTTTTCTTGGCTCCAGCAGGACTCTTTCAGCGTATCGGGACTGAGCACCAGCACCTTACCGATGTAATCCTGCTCGGCACGGTCACCGACGCAATGCTCCGGGCCGAACAGGCCCAGTTCCTGATACGCTTTCCGATAGAGGTCTACGAAGCCATCCAGTATGGCGGGGTGACTTCGGACGGTGATCTCGGCGTTGTGTCGCTCGTCCTGCGGAATATAGCGCCGCGCCGCCCACTGCTTGTTGGTTCTGCTGAAACGCCCATCCCAGGAAAGCTCCTGCAGGGTGGTGGCCAGCACCCATTCCGTGCGCTTGTAGCCATATTCCGCAAGCACAGGTTCAAGGCAGTCCTTCTTCAGGTGCATCCCGTCGAAGCTCTGACGGATCGTCTCCTCGATGGCATTCCGGCAGGCAACATTGGCGTGGTAACTCTCGCGCCACATGGGAAGCTGATTTCTTGTTCTGGCCTCCTGTGCCGAGTAGGGATAGAGATAGGTTTCGTTCATTTCACTTTTCTTCCTCCTGCTTTTTCGTATCACTTATCGTAGATGACATCGTCCTCCATCAGCGCATCCTCCAGCGCGGACAGGCAGCAGCCACTCTGATGCAGGGCGAACAGAAGCTCGGGCGGCACGTCGGAGAGGTCGTGGGCATAGTCCGCTTCCACTACGGTAAGCTCGTGCGTGTCCTCGTCCACATAGCAGTCCAACTTGGCATCGCCGGCCAAACCCGCATCCTGCCGCGCCCAATTGGGAACGACCACAGCGGGGCGGATAAGCTCGGTGATCGACCTATCCCGATACGCACATTTTTCGCTGCAATTCGTGCAGTCACCACAGGTGAGACGGAGCAAGGTCATAAGCTCGGCAGCTCGTCCAGTCAGCGACTGTACTGTGCTGAGGAGCTCCTTTACGGTCATCCTGCCGCTGGTCACAATGACGGCGCCCGTGGCCGCTGTGAGCTCCAGCCTTTCCGCATTCTGGAGCTTGGCCAGCTTCAGAACTGCATTGGAAATGCTGATATCGTTCTTCGTGGGGTATTTCATAAAATTCATGGGGGGACCCTCCTTTAATTTGTCGTTTTGATCGGTCTTTCCGGCTCATGGATCAGTTCATACCGGGCCTCGCTGCCGCAGTTCAGCAGGCTCTCCAAACTGAGCTGCCAGCAGGCTTTGCGGGGGTCGTAGTTGGTGATGATGACTTCCTCATATTCACTGCCCGCCGTCTGGGACATACTGTTGGGGCGCACAACGCGGAAAATGTAGAACTCATGATACAGCTCGCAAATGTACGGGCAGTAGTTGTAGGACACCATGACATACCCCTGACAGTTCAGAAGCGTATCATGGAGCCGCTGGTGATTTTCCTTTGGGAAGGCTACCTCATAGCATTCGGCCTCAAAATACGGCGGGTCGCAATAGATCCATGCATCGCCCCGGTCATACTGGCGGATGACGTCCTCAAAGTCCTTGTTCTCCACAATGACATTTGCCAGCCGACGGGAGCACTCCCAAATCAGGTGGAAGAAGCGGCGGATATCGCAGGGCTTACCTCCGAATGATTTAGAGCTGCCACTGAAGCTATACCGTACCAACTTGAAGAAATCTGCGGCACGGCGGACATCTCCGCGGGGAGCACGCTCCAGCAGAAGAGTGCGGATAGCTTCGGCCTCGGGCGGTTTGAGCAGGATCTCGGTCAGTTCCATTTCCTCCTGCAGGTAGTCATCCGTGATCTCGCCCTTGGAGAGGAACTTGTACAGGACATTGAAATCATCCCGCGTATTCAGAGGCAGGAATCCCAATTCCGCCAGCAGTGCTAAGGGTCGGTTTTTCACGCAGCAGAACAGGTTGGTCAAATTGCTGTTGAAGTCGTTATAGACCTCCATGCAGCCTGGCTGGATGGGACGGCTCATGGTCACCGTGCCGCTGCCGCCGAAGACATCGATGAACCGGCTGTAGTGATCCGGCGCCATCTTGTTGATGATCCACAGCAGCTTGCTCTTGCCGCCCACCCAGGGGATAAAGCTGTTCAAGGGGCATCACCCCCATCCAGCGGGAGAGAAAGCTGACCGGTGTCTACATAGTCTGGCAAAGCGCTGGTTAAGCCACGCTCTGCAAATGCGATCTTCTTGATACGGCTGCGGAGCTGGCGGATACAGCGCTCCAGTTCCTCGAGGGTAGCCGCATAGTAGTAGCCGCCTTTAAAGCTGCAAATGGGAATGCCTTCACCGCGCAGGGCGTTGATTTCCCGGCGCAGCTCAGAGCCACGCATTTGAAAGCTGCACTCCAACTCCCGACTGGTAACGGCATTTGCCTCGCCCTTGTGGTAAAGCGCAAGATATTCCGCAAGGGCTTCGTTGATTGCCACAGTTCCTCCTTTCCGGAGCCGTTATCCCGGAATAGGAGACAAAATGAGCGCAAAAAAGAAGGGGCCGCTTTTCCCCATCCGGAAAAACGGCCCCTTGCTGTGATATTTTTTATCCGTCCCGTTCGTTTGGAACGGGCATCGTTCTATATGCTCCTGTGAAACATACCGCGTCTCCCATATACTTTAAGAACGGATACCGTTCTAAAGGAGACTACTGTATGGACCAGATAGCGTTGGGAAAACGAATCAAAGCAGCCCGTGAAAAAGCCTGCATGACACAGGAAGAGCTCGCCGCCGCTGTAGATTACAGCGTTGATCACATGAGTGTAGTAGAGCGAGGCGTGAAGGCTCCAAAACTGGAGAAGTTGGTCGCCATCGCCAATGCACTCAATGTTGGAACAGATGAACTCCTTCAAGATGACTTGAACACGGCAACAATGCTTCATGCCACGGAAATCTCCGAACGACTTAAGACGCTTTCTCCAGAAGGACAGCGTAAGGTAATGAACGTACTGGATGCCCTGATTGCAGAATTGAAATGATAATCAGCACAGAGGTTTGCATTTTTTGCAAGCCTCTATTTTTTTCGGCAGGGTTCGACGATTTCTTTCAAAGCTCCTGTGCTATTGTAGTTCTAAAAGAACGGTTTCCGTTCAAAAATAGCAAGGAGTGATTATATGAAGAGAAAGAACATCTGCGCCGAAGCAGCACTGCGAGAAGTGGCTCGCAAAAACCATACTACCGTGGAAGAAGTGCGGAAAGAGATTCGGCTGGCGATGATAGCGGCGATGTGTAATCCAGACCCTGCCATACAGAAAAGATGGAATGCGATTACTCATGCTGGCGACATACTCACGCCGGAGGATTTCATTACATATGTTGCAAGTCAGTGTCGTTAAAAACGGCATTACGCATTTCCATAGTGGCTCGATTAGGTCCTTTGCTTATTCCATCGTCATTGCTTGTTCTTGAGTTTCTTGCACCGGTGTCTGCATCGGCTGATAGTCCTCCCGATGCAGCAGACCATAGGATGTAAGTGCGGCATTGTCATCCTTGATGATCTCGTTCCCGTAGGCGAAGAGATTTACATGAGGCAAAAGCAGTTCCACCGAGTGGGCATCCATGGTGAAGTTCAGTTCGTCAATGGCCGCCTCCTGCGGCGAACTGATCTCCGGCGTGAGGATGTAGTCCCCGATATGCTCGGCAAGGCCCGCGGCGGCAGCCAGATCCGTTACCTCGAAATGCTCCAGCAGAGCTTTCAGCTTCGGGAGCTGCTTTTCACGGAAAGGCATAGCCTTCACAGATTCCGCAAAATCGTTGAAGGCCTCCAATTCCATTGGCAGATCGGCAAACTCTGCCGCCTGCGGGATAATCCCGTCATAGTCGAGAACCACGACACCCTCCCAGCCATCTGTTCCGAGCTGCTGCTGCGCATTCCTCAATGCTTCAGCAGACGCAGGCAATTCCAGCGTAACGGTGCGGTCATCGTCAAGGTCGGGATGAAGGCCAAGAGTAAGCTGGAAGAGATATTCCGGCTTTGGGGGTAATTCCTTGGCGCAGAGCGGTGCGGTGACCAGTTCACTGTGCTGCACCACATAGCCGTTCCGTGTGAATGTGCCGTTTTCACCGGTACGCAGCGCTTTGCCGATTTTACCAAAGTCCAGCATCTCAAACACATCGTCGGAGAGACCGTCCAGCTCCTCAACGAAACCGTTCTCCGCATAGAAGCGGCCCAGTTCTGCGTCACTGGTTGCGCCGACCACATGGCAGCAATCCGCATCGGCGCTGACCGCCAGATTTCTCAGGTCCTGCATGGTGAGAATACCGCCGTTGGATTCTACCTTTCTCTGGATTTCCAGACGAAGCAGGCCGTCAAAGGCTTCCTGCTCCGTTTCATCCAGCACGGCCAGCCGACCTGCGAGATCGTTCAGTTCATTAAGGCTGGCATCCAGTTCCATCAGGTGAGGGGCGAGATACTCGAAGCCGTAGTAATCATCGATCTCCAAATACAGTTCTTCGTTCTCCTGAAGCTGCACCTTATCCATTGCATCGTGCAGTTCCCACGGGGAGGCGGGAAGTTCCAGCCTTGCGTGGGCCTCACTATTGGGTGCGTCCAACTTTGCCAGATAGACGCCAAATATCTTTTTAGCCAAGGTTCATTCCTCCCATCTGCGGCTCGGTCTGCTGGTAGGCGGAGGGATCCGCACCGGGGACATCCCAGCCGTGCATACTCCCGCACTCCATGGCCAACCGCTGCGCCTGTGTCACACCAAGCCGCTCGTTGTTATAATCGGCCAGTTCACGGTTCTGAGCGGGATCATCCGTAGACCAGTCGCTGGGGTAGTAGCCGTTCTCGCCGCGTTTGATGCAGATCAGTTCCCCGGTGCTGGGAAGTACCGAGAAGCACAGCTCCGGCAGTCCCTCCACCAGCTTCGGTGCGAAGCGTTCCTGTTCCGTTTGGATGCCCCAGTCATCCGCATTCCAGAGGTGAACATACAGCTCACTTCCGCCATCCACGAGGATCTCCCGCTGTTCAAAGTGTTCGCCCCAGCCGTCTGATGCCTGTCCGGCGATGTACTCTTTCAGGGTATCCATCTCCGCCGCACTCAGCTTACCGGCGATACGGCATTCGGCTACGCCCCAGAGCTTTCGGTCATACTCCTCCACGGCAAAGACCGCAGAGTGGACCTTGGTATTCACGCTATCAGCCTCGTGGTACCAATGCATGAGACCGCGCTCGGTTTCCTCCGGCATCCGATTCTTGACCAGCTCGGCCATGATCTGATCCTGGTAGCCTCGCAATGCACGGCCATCCAGCACGGTACTCTCCGGTTCCAGATCCCCGTACTCGCTTCTCTCATAGAAATCAGCGGTAAGGGGCATATACAGCTTCAGAGTAGTCAGCTTGGGCGGCAGCACGGTGAAGCTGTCCTCGCCGGGGGCAATCCCCAATGTCCTGCCGTTGTCCCATTTCATGTGGATAGTGCCAATGTCATCCACGAAGTCCACTTCACCTTCCGTACCGGGGGCAACGGGGGCATAGGGATCCTCCATGGAATTGAGACGGATGCGGGTGCCGGGTGGATACTGCTCTTTGATGAAATTCACTATTTTTCTGTCCATATTCGTTTCCTCCTGCATGGTCTGTTCTCTGTTGTAGAATTCAAATTCATAGATCACGCCGCGGTCTTTATTCCGCGTATCCTTTACCTTGACCGTCGTACCGTCGAAGATATAGGCATCGGCTTTGGCAAAGTCTGTCCGGAAGCCTTTTCCGCCGTTATCGGTCGAAAATCGACTATTGGGTTGATCTTTGATTTTGGAGTAGAAGCATACTGTCTGCACCGTGGTCACGACACGGGTCAGTCCCACCAGATCAGGGTGATTTTTCTGGCTGAGCGTCTTAAACTCTACACCGGGCTGGATGAAGCGCTTCAGTTCAGCAAGGTTTTTGATTGCAACAGGCTTTCGCTGCTTATCCGATCTCTCCATGTTCACATCCCTCCCAGCGTCATATTGGGGCCGGGCTGCAGCTCGTAATCTTCCTGTTGGCGGGGATTTTCCTCGCCGTAGAGGTCGAAGACGATATCATCCACAGCCTTGCGGATGGTAGGATCGTCGGACAGCACCTCATACCGAAAGCCTGTTGTCGGGCGGTACGGAAGTTCCTCCCGCAGGCACTTGAGAAAGGCTTCCGTATCGGTGAAGTCCTGTGTATCGCCATTGGCATAAGTGATGCGGCCTACCAGCGGCTTGTCCCTTGCTATGTTCTGGCGCTGGACATCCAGATCATAGGCTGTCAGATACCCGTTATAGTCACCAGGGGACGGATTACAGCGCAGGCAGTAGCGGTAATGCTCGGTTTCCACGATGTAGCCGTAGTTCTGTACATAGCCGCCGGTGATCTTGCCTCCGTGTTCATAGCAGAAGCGCTCCATGGAAAAGCGGCTTTTCAGGATGTCCTCCCGCATCATGTCAACGACTTGCTGAAGCTCTGCTTTGAACACAGGGCTGTTCAGCTCCTCCGGGCCCCTCGGCCACCAGGTATGCCAGAACTCATTTCCGCTGCGACCGAAGTCCATGCGGACATGACCGATGGTACCCCGCCTCTTATCTTCTTCGGGGTTCGGAGTATAAAATAGGCCCGCCTCATCTGGGCGGGCCGGACGGATATGGAATCTGCTCATATTTTCCATCATTTTAACCTCTTTCTTATGGTATAGCTACACAACATAGCACATATCGGCTGTAATAGCTACTGAAACATTTGCTGTCTCTGCGTCTGTTCCGGAAAGGGCGGTTCCAAACGCCGCAGCCGACCAAACTCTGTTTCTATCACAGAGTCATTTTCCATGCAGTCAGTGCCATACTTTTCAAAGTCCATGTAACCGTCCAGTTCGCAGATGGCCTCATCGTCCAACCCCAGCGTTTCCTGCAAGCGCTGCTGACCATAGCCGTAGGTATCTACGATGCGCTGGTAGTTATCCAGATTCTGCAAGAGCTCTAAAGCTCCACGCAGAGTTTCCGGCTTCTCGGCATCCAACACAGCGGCATAGGTCAGAAGCATCCCGTCCTGCTGCCAGATACCTTCTAAGGCTTCCGCAAAGTCGTTGTAATCCTCCACGGCGGGGCAATCCGTGTCGCAGATCAGTTCACCGATGTATGGCACCTTGAAACGAATATCATGGAGCAGCGCATCCGCGAAAACATCGATGTCGAGATAAGCCTTCACAGCGTTGAGGTATTCCTCATCAGCGGGGAGGACGAGGGTGTAGTCCGGCTTTCCATCGACGCGCAATGTCATGCGGAGCATTTCATCCCGACTCTCGTCTCGCCAAGGCTCTGCCGGCGAAAGGTAACTGCGGTCGATTACCATATCCGGTGTCAGCAGACTGCGGGCATTCGGTACGAAAGCGCTGTACCGGGCGTAGTTATAGCCCTGTGGGTCAACAAGGACACCGTCTGTTCCATCCGCATCGAGGATGAGCAGGCAGTGCCTGGCATCATCATCGTGCTGAATGGCGTTTTTGTTCTCTGCGATGAAATCATAATCCACCAGCAGGGCACGGCTGAACTGCTGAAACCGCTGGACAGGCAGCTCGATGACCTTGTCCACAACACAGGCTTCGCCTTCGTACTCAGACTGCTTTCGCTTCAGTTCTGCCTGAATGATCATGCCATACCTCCCATCTCCATATGGCTGCTCTGACTGCCATCCATGATTTCCGCCAGACTGGTGTAGCCCTTGTAGGCGATATAGCCCCGGTCAGTGAACATTCCGTCCTCCTCGCCCATGCGCTGGAGGCCATACTTCTCGTAATCATAGAACTCATCCAGATTCTCATCGTAGTCAAAATGACCGGACTGCTGAATCATGTACTTGCCGTATTCCTCCGGCGTATGCGCACCAGGCGCGAAATCAAACAGGTCGAGATTCTCTACGAGGTTTTTAATCTGTTCCGCATTCTGCGGCTTTGCCAGCGTTACCACAGCGCCCAGCTTTTTCATGTCATCCGAGGATAACTCATCCGTTGCCTGTGCCAGCACATTGAGGTCCGCAAGGCTTTCCTGTTCCATATCCAGCAGCACATCCACTTCATTCGGCAGCTGAGTAACCTCCAACCGAAGCTGGATATCCAAAGGGGCTGTGATGCCTGCACGCTGGAGGGTGCGGTCGATCTCCTCCTGCGCCATGGGAAGGTACAGCCATGTGATATGCTCCGTGTCCTCCGGCTCGGACTTGGCGGTCACCGCAACCGTGATGGCATTTGGCTCATAGTAGTAGCAGGGGAAGAACTGGCCATCGTAGACCTGCTCCAGCTTCATGCCGTTATCATAGACCACACCGTAGGGCGTGATCGTGCCGCTGCCGCTCTCGATGAGCCGCCGCGCTGTTGCCTCACTATCCAGCGCATCCAGTTCCTCCGTTTTGGTGCCGCCGCCGTGCAGGTTCATGTAGTGATCCCGACCAACAGCGGAGAGGTCAGAAAAATCCGTAATGACGGTGGCTTGTTGGCAGCAGAAAGTCAGGTTGATCAGATCCTTCAGTTCGAAAAGCTCCAGCTTGTGAGCCATCGCCTGAAACTGTGCGGCTTCGCCGGTATCAAAGCTATCCAGCCGTTTGGCGAGGTAGTTCAGCTCCTCTACATTGACCGTGAGCATCTCCGTGCGCTTGAGTACAGAGTAAAAGCTGTTGATCTCCTGCACCTGGCAGTCGGCTTTGACCGCATCGCCAATTTCCAGAGCCTCCAGCAGTTCCATGCAGTGTGCGTACTGGTCGTGGGGGATGGGGAACGGGATAGTTGCCACGCCGTATTCCGGGTGATGCGGATTGCCGAGCACCGCCTGTATCATCATGTTTCATCAGCTCCTTTTTCCAAATTCAAAACCACATCTCCGTACTTGGCCATCAGCAGTGCGCCGGTGATCAGGTGGAACTCCTCATCTGTGACCAATTCCGGAGACGCAAGGTCTGCGAGTGTAATATTGCAGCAGCCGACCGCAATGGCCTTCGCCGCCTGGTATACGCTGTAGAGTTCCGGCTCGATCCCTCCGAGCCGGACGCTTTGGAAGTCAAAGCCGTCGTTCCCGCACTTCCAAACCATCCTGCGCCAAAGGCCCTCATACGCCGTGAGCAGGAAGAGGGCGGCTTTGTTTCGGTCAGACAGACGCCAGCAGCGTTCTCGCCAGTGTGTCCATCTTCGCCGGTGGGCATCGGACAGGAAAAATCGATGTTTCTTTTCTCTGAATTGCTGATGCATCCGTTTTCGGAGCTGCGATCCCATAGAGGGTGCGAAGCAGTCCCGTACAAACTCATTCAGTTCCAGTACGCCTGCTTCGATCCGTTCCTCCAGACAGGTGCATTCACATAGGCGGCACGGATGCTTGCGGACATAGTTCTGGCAGTATTCGCACGCCACATCTTTGGGCGTGTAATGAAATGGGCTGCGGTATATTCCACCGCCTCGGGGCTTTTGACCAGGCTGAGACATCATCAACTGCTCCAACGCCTGCAGCGGCGTGTCTCGCATGAAATAGTACGGCATAAGCGAACTCCTCTCTGAAATGAAAAAAGGGCTGGAATCTTATTGCTAAGACTCCGGCCCGTACCGTTTGATATTACATTGTCTGTTCCTGTGTGGCTTGTTCCAAGGCTTCTTCCTGCTGCCGGATCCGCTCGTCCAAATCCGGCACACACGCCTCAATCTGCTGCTGAACACTGCGAATCATTTTTTCCTGCTCTCCCGTGAGTTCAAAGAAATCTCCGTCTACAGAGTCCGCACAGCAGCGATAAATCTCAGTCATCTGCTCTGGGGTGAAAAGCTGTTCCTTTTGAATCAGCCCGGAGCGGATGGCAAAGTCCTGTTTGGCTCCTGCATAGTTCTCCATGAAATAGTGCCCATGACATACACCTGTGTGTCCATAGGCCCAATCCCATGTGACGAAGTGGACTCCGTGTTTACTCTGAACTCCAGCCAGCACAGTGCCGTTGAAATCCGCCAGCACCTTGTAGCCGTCCTCCAGACCATCGGCTTTCAAAGCGGGCGTTGTCTCCATCTGGCGCATATATTCCGCTGTGGTTCTGACGATCTCATACACCTTGTCCTTGGCGGCGATTCGCTCCGGCTCGTCAATATCCTCATTGCGGTAGGCAACACCACCGCTCTCAGTTACTTCACAAAGCGGCGAACCGTCAAGCAGGATACACAGCCTGTCAGTGTGAACTTCGTCCAACTGGAAACCCTCCTTGGCAAGGGCGATTGCTGCTTCTCTGAGGTAGCGAGTCTGCGAATCTTTACTGTGGTCGTTCATATCTGTTTTCCTCCGTCGTTGATAAAATAAAAAAGCGCCCATCTTCGTATTGAAAATGGACGCCAATTGTGTACTTGATTTAATTGTTGCGGGAAGCGGGGAGGTGTATCTGAACCGTAGATAGAACAAGACCGTAAGGCGTTGGCCTTACGGTCTGTTGTTGGTGGAGATAAGCGGGATCGAACCGCTGACCTCTTGAATGCCATTCAAGCGCTCTCCCAGCTGAGCTATACCCCCATGGAACCGGAAGCCCTTGATTTTACTGGACTTCCGGGATATTAACTTTTTAGATGCCGCGTTGCGATTGCGGGTTGCTTTACTGGTGACTTGCTCTCGCAGGTTAACTAAGCACCTACACAGATTAGCTATCTTTCTTTTCGTAAAACTGCATGGCTACATTGAATGCATCCAGAAATTCTTCTCTGGAAGTAGGTTTGTCAAACAACGGATAATCAGTAATCAGGCGGTATCCTTTCAACGCATAGGCGTTAAGGGTTTTAATTCCATCCTCAGACAGCAGAGTATCATTGTTGCTAAGATACTGTAGCATAATCTGCTCCAGCTTAGAGCTCTGCGTATCAATACCGAGTCTTCTGGCCTCAGATGCCACCAGTAACCCAGCAATTTGTGCTTTACAGTCACGATATTGAACTGGGTACCTTTCAACAAGATCCTTCAACTCAGAAGTATCCTCGTCGATTTGGCCTGCCGCCATGCCAATCAATGCACAGCAGTAGTACACATCAAATTGGATAAACTTATTCTTATCCTCCGCAGCGTGGGAGCCCTCGAGATTCATAATGTTGTTAAAGTAGCTTTGGGCACTTTTCGCTATCTTAAAATGCATTATTTTTCATCTCCTTTGTGCTCTCTTTGATACGAATCGAAGAAGTCAATTCCTTCATAAACAACTACGGCCTGATCCTGGGGAGATGCCACAACCGTAAGATACTGCGAATCGGGATTTGCATAGAATCTGTCCGCAAAACGCTCCACTTCTGCTGACTGAACAAAGGCAATCATCTGATTGAATACCAAAGGAATGATATCTGCAACAGCCTGCCGTTTTTCGAAATCCATCTTGCCGGTAGGCGAGTCGATAATGAACGGAAATTCCAACTCAGAATCTTCGAAAAGAGTGCCCAGGAAACAGTAGGCAATGCTAAGAGTTTGACCTTCGCTGGCACCGTCCCTACCCTTTAGTTTTATGTACCTATCGATGCTTTCGATTTCTACATAATCGTCAACGATAACACGGTGAAGTTTCTCGTTGGTCTTTCTGACGATTTCTTGCTTCAGCGCTGTGGTAGCCTGTAGTTTGATCTCATTCACCAAGGAATCAACCAACTCTTTTTTGCGCAATGCAGTATTTGTTCTTGTTGCCTTCGCTATTTCCTGCTCGTAGTACTTAAATTTTTGATCCGCCTTGTGAAGGTTGTTTTCTTCTGTCAGAGAAGCGTCGTTTTCATCCTTGGATTCAATGCGCTCAAGTTCATCACGAGCAATGCTGATAAGTCTGATCAGTTCCTCAATTCGCTCCTGCAGTTCACGAGCCTTTTCGCCTCCGGCTTTAATGAGTTTTTCCTCATTAGTTTTAAATCTCGTATCGAGGCGATTAGCTTGAGCTCTCAGTTCCTCGAGTTCTTCGAAGGCCTTTTTTAAGCGTTCGTCATACACACTGTCCATCAGACTACTCTTAACCGTGTTAAGAACCGACTGTTGGTCACTTCCCAGATACTGGTCAGCCCGCTTCAGGATAGCCGTTCTCTCCCGTTCGCCAATGCATCTATCGCAGACACACCGGTCTGCAGAAGCCAATTCGGTAAAGAAGTCTTTGGCAATGGTTTTAGGCAACTTGAGTTTTTTCATGCTATTGCCTAACTCGAACATTCTCGCACAGAGGCTTTCGCTCAGTAGATAGGGAGACTTAATTATCCCCAGAATAGAAGTGATCTTAACGTCGATCTCGCCGCGATTCTTCTGCTGTTCCTTGAGAATAAGTACAGTTGTACGTTGTTGACCATCAATAATTTCACAAGTGTGGTCAGATTTAATCGTTAATATTATATTTCCCAAAAACTTGCTGCTGCGAGACAAATCGTACAAAAGCATTTTAAGATTGTTGTCATCCCATCTAACCTCTCTCTGAAAAGCAGGGATAGAATACTTCCTATCTGCCTCGAGGCAAATGATTTGCTGTTGAGGATCATTAGGCTTTACGGATAAGCACACTTGTGTTTTCGACAAAAAATCACTCAGATTAGTAATTGTTCCAACAATTTCCGCCATAATAAAGCTCCTATCTCTATATCCGGATTAGGCGAATGATTTAAAAGTTAAAATATTCGGTATCGAGTTTATATAATTTGAAAGTTTGTGCCGCTGCCACGCCAACCTCATACTTAACAAGAAGATCTGCAAGTAAATTGCCATCTATTAATTTGATATTTTTTTGCTGTTGCTTCTCGATGAATTGTATTGCAGATCTCGTAAAAGACGATGTTGTAATAAAAACACCTTTGTTAATATGTTCCATGGCGCCAATAAAGGCCTGTAAATCATGCCGGGTAACCTTATTGCCATTAGCAAAACGTTTAGCCTGGATATATATCAAATCCAAGCCGAGCTTATCTTCACTAATTATTCCATCAATTCCGCCATCATGTGGTTTTCCTGTAACAATACCCGAATTTTTATCATATCCATACCCCATCTTTAAAAGCAAGTCAACCACAAGATGTTCAAAGAACTCTGGGGAATTGTTTAGGACAGAATCAAATACTTGTTGTCGTATATTTTGTAAATGCTCCTGCAGCGCAGCTTTGATTTTTTCTTCCGGTAACAGTTCAGAAATATCTGTAGTTTTGGGAGCAGTAATAATAGTGGCTGTATTTTCTGTCGAAATCAAACGGAATTTGATCTTTTTTCCTTCATAACCCGCAATTTCAAAGAATTTTATCGGGTAAGCAGTCGGAAAATCCAGACCGATACACCGACGGCGAAGTTGAGCATTGACAACACCAACAGGATTCTCTGCTCCAAAAGAATACAATCCCTGACGAATAATCTCATCATATATTTGTTTTGAGGTCAAACCATCATTATTTTGTTGTAAAACACACTTAATAGATTCTACGATAGTCATCTCATCACCCCCGGCTCCGCTTTATTTGATGGTTGCTTTTCATCCGGCACAATTTCTATAATATCCTCAATTCCACAATCCAACGCGGCACAAATCTTCACGAGTATCTCTGTGGTAACATGCCCGTTCCGCCCCATCTTGGTGACAGATGCTGGGCTAATACCTGCCTTTTCACACAGGTCCTTTTTCTTCATGTCCTTATCGATGAGCAGCTTCCAGAGTTTTTTATAACTCACAGACATAAAATATCTCCTCCGTACCGATATACAAAAAATGCTCTGCCGCTTGGCAGAGCATTCGGTCTATTGCAGCCATACTGCCAAGGCCTATTCCAACACTTGACAGCGTTGTTTATAATGATAGCACATTTGGGCAGGAAAAGCAAGAAAATGATAAATCCGCACGAATTCCGACTCTATTCAATTTCTTTTCAAGCCGCGAAAGAAACGCTTGAACCTCCGGGCAGTCAGAGCTACAATGCCAACACCTCATAACGAGGGCAAACTGATTGGAGGTCAAATGATGAATTATGAAGTAAACCCGTTTCAGGACTACGAATCGATCACCGTTGATGAGCTGAAAGATCAAGCTAACAGTCTACTGAATCTGGTAACGGAAGAGCAGCGGCCACTGCGCGTATGTATGAATAATGGCAAGGAGTTTCTGCTGTGCCCTCAGGACCTGCTCGCCCCCATCTGCGACTCTGACTTTCGCTTGATCCTGCTGTCGGCAATGCGGTATGCGATGGGAAGAAACACATGCATGCCCGTGGTGGTTTCCGATTATATCAAGCGTCATCTTCAGCTTCTGGATGATAAGTTTCTCGTACTGGCTGCTGATGATATCAGACGGCACCTTGAAGACTATGCAGAGCATGAGCCAAATCCGAATCTTTGGCAGAGTCTTTTTGGCGCACTTGAGACAGAGCAGAGAGCGCGTGCCACTCGTAAGGCAAGAAAAATCAGACTGTGCCCAGCCTGCGAGAAGCCCTTGGAGGTCATGAGCATTGCCGACAACAGGCATTCACCCGGTGGGTTCGATGTGATTGCTCATTGCCGAAACTGTCTCGCTGATTACGAATGGTTCTGTGATAAAGATGGCAGTGCCTCAGATATGAAACAGTATTTCTTCGGGTAAGGCGAGTGTACGTTTCGGCAGGAGCCTTTGGGTGTAGTCTATAGCGGCTCAACCCTTGAACTGTACGTCAACTTCCGTAAAGCGATCAAAAGGACCGCACCTGCTCATATGAGCAGGTGCGGTCCTTTAAAAAGTTGCTCGTATTGAACGGAATCTAATTCAGTCTGAAATAGCAGGTGTTTTTACCTTTTCCTTCTTTTTTCAACTCTCCGGCTGCAACCATCTTCCGCAGAGCCCCCTCAATGGAACTGTCGCTGAGCGTCGGGCAGAGTTCCCGAATGTCCTGTTTGTTGAAGCGCCCGATTCTATTCTTGCTTGCTCTGCGCACCATTTCCAGTGCGGACAGCTTGGTTCCTACAAGCGCCACGCGATCCTCGAAGTCTTTGTAGGCGGCAAGGATCGTTCCGAGCAGATACTTGATGAAAGGCACTACATTCTCGGTGCCTTCGTGCCAGCCGGTTTGCGCCTGTGCAAGCGCATCGTAGTACAGATCTTTATTTTTGGCGATTTTGGCTTCAAGGGAGATATACTTGCCGACATAAAAGCCGTTTCGGTACAGAAGCAGCGTTGTGAGCAATCGGCTCATTCGTCCGTTGCCGTCATTGAAGGGGTGGATGCACAGAAAGTCATGGACAAAAACCGGAATTGCAATCAACGGTTCCAGTTCCATATTTCCAATCACACGGTTGTATTCCTCGCAGATTCTGTCCAGCGCTTCCGGCGTTTCATAAGGGGCAAGCGGCGTGAACAGCGTTTCCACATGACCGTCCGGATAGGTGGCAGTGATATAATTCTGCACGCTTTTTGTGCGGCCCGCAAGCGGGTTATTCATGTGGCTGTACAGGATTTTGTGAAGCTGCAGGATATAGTTCTGCGTGATTGGAATCGCATCAAAGCTCTCGTGAATGATGCTCAGCACATCGCGGTAACCTGCAATTTCCTGCTCGTCACGGTTTCTCGGCGTGGTTTTCTCCTCGACGAGCTGCCGGATTCGGGTACTCGTGGTGACGATGCCCTCGATGGCATTCGATGCCTCGGTGCTCTGTATCTTGGCAATTTCCACGAGCTTTTCGAGTTCTTCCGGGCGCTGCTTCAAATACAGTTCCTGCTTACCGGCTTCCTTGTATATGGCCGCAATCAGGCCAAGAACATCCGAGTCCCACTTCTGCTCCTTGATTGCGGAGTAATTGAAGGTTCTCATTCCCTCACCTCCATTTGCTTTCCCTTAAATAATAATACAAAATAAGGGAATAGTCAATGGGCTGTGCTATAAATCCCTTACTATTATACCTGTATTAAGGGATTTATACTCAGGGAGCAAGAAAAGCACCTCTGCCTATCTTCCCGCCTATTCTTTGTCTATAGCGCCGCAGCTTCTGAGCTGCCACCCCGCAGAAACCACTTGCATAACCGCCTGTCCAGAGTTACAATGTAGCCAACAGCAACGAGAAACGCTTCCCATCCGGCATCGGTGAATCTTCACCGGAAACCGGGCGGGAAGCGTTTTTGACCACATAGATTACCACAGACGGCGCTGGAGTACCCGGAAACAGTGGAAATAAGAGCGTCAAAGAGTAAGTGAAACAAATTAAAAAGCGCCGAAAACCGCTATAAACGAGCGGAAAAAGTATTCCCGATAAGTTTGGGAGCATGAGGCCCGGGGTTCGAGTCCCCGCACTCCGACCAAAAAACTTTGAAAAGCCGCCTTTTTATGCGGTTTTTCTGCGTTAAAAGTTCAGTTTTTTCATTTTGCGTTGACCATATAAGTTGCTGAAAAATATGGGTCAAAGTGCGAAAACAGTAATGCGGCGGCAAGTTCAATTTGCCGCCGTTTTCTCATTTGACCCACAACCTGACCCACACAGGCAAAACTGAGACAACCACACGGAATTTGGGGGCAAAAAACGCCTTAAGATGTTCAGATTGAAAATGCAGTCGAAATAGGGTATTATTGGATAACGGTAGGCCTTGTGCCTGCAAAGCCAGCCGTACGGTGTTCCCGTGCGGCTTTTTGTATTTCGCATTCCACATGCAAAACGGAGAGATGCTGTAAAGCAGTATCTCGGTGATGAAACGGCCCCGTGCGTCCTTGGGTATCTGCTCGGCGGCAGCTGACAGCGGACCGCTTTAAGATGAATATCGTCAACTGTGCCCTGCTTGGCGCACTCGTCCTGTCCATGCCAGAACGGCCGGACGTGGAACGGCTGACGGACTTTTACGAATACCCGGGCGGCAGCGGCTATGAAGGGCGGTTTACCCGGTGCGGTATCTGCACACTGATGCAGGAACTGGGATCGTACGACCTGACGCTGGCTCTGTGTCATCCGGACTATACCATGAGTGAGCCCGGCGGCGCGACAAACTTTGTGCGGGCGTATACTCTGGCCTCCGGCGGACCCTACTGCGACTGCGGCTATAAAAAATGCGTGAAAAAAGTGCCCCTAGGCCTTCTTGGCGTCCTTGCTGCCCAGGACCTTAATGCCGGTGGTGCCGAACAGCACACCGGCGGCAAACATGGCAAATCTCTTCATGGCAGATCGCTCCTCTATATTTTGCAGCAGTTAGATGTGGCTAACCGCCGCCTGTAAGATAGCACAGCACAGGAAAAAAGTAATACTTTTCCGAAATAAAATTGCCAAAAATACTGCGGAATGCAGCGTGCTTTGCAGGGAAAACGGCAAGGGCGCCCCGCATAGCCGCAAAGCCCACAGGCCGTCGGAGGCGTCAATGACACCTCCGACGGCCTGAAGCAAAGGCAGCGAGATAAAGGAAGGAAGTTTTTTATAAGGAAGGTTTGGTGGGCGGGAGTAGCGCCCATGAAGAAGTTTCTTGCCCGCTGCCCGGGGAAAAAAGCAAGGTCATGCCCGCACCGGTGCGTCACGGCGTATGGCCAGCAGCACCGCCGCCGACAGCGGCAGGCAGGCCGTCAGGCCCCACAGGGGGATGCCGTAGCCTACCTGCTCGATGAGCCGCCCCAGCACCGTGGGCGCGATCAGTGCTGACAGAGATACGCCCAGCACGATGATGGATGAGGCCGAAGCCGTCCGAGTGGGGAACGTCTCGCAGCAAAGGATCACCAGGGCCGGGACCTCCGCGCCCTGCAGCAGGCCCAGCAGCACCAGAAGCACCCGCTGGACGGCCAAAGACGGCGTCAGCAGCAAAACCGCAAACACGCCGGCCGACAAAAAACAGGTAAGCAGATAGAACGTCCGCACCGACATACGCTTATACACCAGCGGCGAGAGCATACGGACCACCAGTGCGCCCAGGAAAAACAGGGTGAGCATGGCGTTGGCCGCGCCGCCTGCCATGCGGTGCACGGTCTTGTAGTAGTTGGGCAGCCAGACGGCGATGCCGTTCTGGAAGCACAGATACAGGAAACAGCACAGCAGATAGAGCCATGCGCGCTTGTCACGAAAGATCTCCGCCGGGTTGGCCACGGACCTGTCCCGCAGGGCCGTCATATCGGCGTAGGGCGTGTGGGGCGTGGCGCGGCGGGACACCGTCCAGAACACCGCGCCCAACACCAGCGCCGCCGCGCCCAGCACCAGATACGGTACGGCAAAGGTGGCGGGGCGGCCGCTGTCGGTAAGCCATGTCACCAGCAGGGGCGCCAGCATGGCGCCCAGACCGTAGAAGCCGTGAACGATGGGCAGCAGCGTGCTCTTCTTCTCGGAAAACACGTCGGCGATGACGCCGTTCATCAGTAGGTCGATCGTGATATAGCCCACACCGCCGATCAGCGCAAACACCAGCAGCAGCCCGTAGCTGTCATTGCCGTACAGGGGCATGGTGCCGATGGTCACACCGGCCACGCCCACCAGCACCGCGCCGGCCAGCAGGCCGTACAGCTTGTGGAGCCGTTCGCCGAACAGGCCCAGCAGCACCGTCATCACGATGCCGCCCAGGGACTGAATGGTCATCACGAAGCCCTGGCGGCTTTCGGTGATGCCGAAAAAGGCCATCATGGACTCGGCGTTGGCGCCAAAGGCATTGAAATAGACGCCGTACAGCAGAAACAGAGCGAAGCACAGGACCGCCAGCAGCGGCAGGGTACGCTTTGCGCCGCTCATGCCCGGCTCCTCATGGCGGCCAGGGCATGGAAGGTCTCCCGCAGGGCGGGATATTGCCGCAGATAGAGCTGGTAGTAGGGCTCATAGGCGCGGCCACATTCCGCATCGGGGTACAGAACGGTATCCGGCTTGACGATGGCATCGCAGGCGCTCTCCACGGAGGGATACACACCGGTGCCAACACCGGCCAGAATAGCCACGCCCAGCGCCGGGCCCTCCAACGCCGCCTTGGCGGTCTGGATGGGGCAGCCGTACACATCGGCCAGCATTTGACGCCAGAATGCGCTCCGCGCGCCGCCGCCGCAGGCCATCATTTCCTCCGTAGGCACATTCATGCCACGGAGCACATCCACGCACTGACGCTGGGAGTAGGTAACGCCCTCCAGCACAGCGCGAATCAGGTGGCCGCGGCCATGGCCGCCGGACAGGCCGATAAACGCGCCCCGGGCCTTCTCGTCCAACAGCGGGGATCGCTCGCCCATCAGATAGGGCAGGAACAACAGGCCGTCGGCGCCGATGGGGGTTTTCTCGGCCAGGGCCGTCATCAGCTCGTAGGGGTCCACGCCCTGTTTGGCCGCCTCGGCCACCTCGCCGGCACAGCAGGTATCCCGCAGCCAACGCAGGGACTGACCCGCCGCCAGCGTGCAGCTCATTACCGCCCACTTGCCGGGAACGGCGGAGCAGAAGGTGTGTACGCGGCCCGCCGGGTCGATGGAAACGCTGTCCGCATGGGCAAAAACCACGCCGGAGGTGCCCAGCGTCGTAAAGGCCTTTCCGTAGCGGACAGTACCGGTGCCCACAGCCGCGGCGGCGTTGTCGCCCGCGCCGCCCACCACGGGCGTACCCTCGGCCAGGCCGGTCAGGGCGGCAGCTTCCGCCGTCACCGTTCCGGTCACGTCCACAGACTCGTACATCCGGCCCAGCAGCGCCGGGTCGATGTCCAGCTTGTTCAGTATCTCGTCAGACCACTGCCGCCGGGGCACGTCCAGCAGGTTCATGCCGGAGGCGTCGGATACCTCGGTGGCAAACTGGCCGGTGAGGCAGTAGCGAATGTAATCCTTGGGCAGCAGGATATGACGGCAGGCCTTGTAGACCTCCGGCAGATGCTTCCGCACCCACAGGATCTTCCCAGCGGTAAAGCCCGCCAGGGCGGGGTTCGCGGTGATGGCGATGAGTTTCTCCGCGCCCACAGTCTCGGTGATCTCACGGCACTCCTCGCCGGTGCGGCCATCGCACCACAGGATGCTGCGGTGCAGCACCTCTCCCCTCTCGTCCAGCATCACCAGGCCGTGCATCTGTCCGGAGATACCCACACCGGCAATATCGGCGGCGGCCACACCGCTTTTGTGCAGCACGGCCTGCACCGTCTCCCGCACAGCACGCCACCAGTCGGACGGCTCCTGCTCAGCCCAGCCGTTCTGGGGCTGGTAGAGGGGGTATTCCACCGTGTGGGCGGCCATGGCCGTGCCGTCACTGCGGAACAGCACCGTCTTGGTACCGGAGGTGCCCAGGTCGATACCCAGCAAATATTCCTTCATAGCCTTGCGCCTCCTTTAGGCAGGGCCGCCCTCTCGGGCGGCCCGCAATATGTCATTTCTCAGTGGAACAGCACCCGGTTGACCACAGATTCCAGATACTCCTGACGGCCGCTGGGCACATCGAAGCTCTTGAGGCCCTCGGCGTAATCCGCCAGAGACTCCAGGGTCATCTCGCCGTCCACGATCTTCTTGCCCACACCGCTGTCATAGCTGCTGTAGCGCTCCTTGACGAACTGGTCCAGACGGCCATCCGCTTTCAGTTCCAGCGCCTTGCGGAGACCCAGGGCAAAGGTGTCCATACCGGAGATATAGGCCAGCAGGATATCCTCGAAGGTGTTGGACTGACGGCGGGCCTTGGCGTCAAAGTTCAGGCCGCCGTTGGTAAAGCCGCCGGCGCGGAGGACCTCCATCATGCAGTAGGTGGCGCTGTACACGTTGGCGGGGAACTGGTCGGTATCCCATCCCAGCAGATAGTCGCCCTCGTTGGCGTCGATGGAACCGAAGCTGCCGTTGACGATAGCGGTACGCAGCTCATGCTCGAAGGTATGGCCCGCCAGGGTGGCGTGGTTGGCCTCGATGTTCATCTTGAAATCCGCCGTCAGGTCGTACTTCCGCAGGAAGTTCATGCAGGTGGCCACGTCGAAGTCGTACTGGTGCTTGGTGGGCTCCTTCGGCTTGGGCTCCAGATAGAAATCGCCGGTAAAGCCGATCTTGCGGCCGTAGTCACGGGCCATACGCAGGAATCGGGCCATGTTGTCCAGCTCCAGCCCCATGTCGGTGTTCAGCAGGGTGTCATAGCCCTCGCGGCCGCCCCAGAATACATAGCCGGTGGCGCCCAGCTTCACCGCGGCGTCCAGGCAGGCCCGGACCTTGGCAGCGGCAGCGGCAAACACATCGGCGCAGCAGGAGGTGGCGGCACCAGCCATGAACTTCTTGTCGCCGAAGTTGTTGGCGGTGACCCACAGGCACTTCTTGCCGGTCTTCTTCTGCAGCTCGTACAGATAATCCACCATCACGCGGAAATTGGCGATGCTCTCGGCCAGGGTAGCGCCCTCCGGGGCGATGTCCACGTCATGGAAGCAGTAGTAGTCGATGTTCAGCTTTTCCATCAGCTCGAAGGCGAAGTCCGCCTTGGCGCGGAACTTGGCCATGGGGTCTGTCTGCCCCATGGACTTATCCATGGTGCCGGAGCCGAACATATCCACGCCCTCGGCGTCGATGGTATGCCAATAGCTCAACGCGAACTTCAGATGCTCACGCATTTTCTTGCCGGCGATGACCTCGTCCGGGTCATACCAACGGAAGGTAAAGGGGTCGGTCCCCTTGGGATCGTAGACGACCTTACTCACATCAGCGTACTTTTTCATGTTATTACACCTCCGAAGTATGTTTCGTTTTTACGCGGGAACGGATCATGGGCACCACCAGCTGGATGATAACGGCCACCAGCAAAATCGAGCCCTTGATGGTATCGTTGATCAGAGCGTCCACCTGCAGGGAGGCGATGATCTTGTCGATGATGGTATAGCTCATGGCGCCGAACAGAACGCCCAGCAGCTTGCCCTTGCCGCCGCTCATGCTGATACCGCCGATGACCACCGCGGCGATGGCGTACATCTCGTTGCTCTTACCGAGGGTAGCCGGGTCGACGGAGCCGTTCATAGCCAGCCACAGGAAAGCGCTCAGGCCGGTGAGTATGCCGGTGATGACATAGACCGCCACACGGGTGCGGTTGACGTTGATACCGGCCAGGGCTGCGGCGCGCTCATTGCTGCCCAGGGCATAGACGGTCTTGCCGAACTTGGTGCAGGTGGATATGAACACCATGATGACCGTGACCACCAGCAGCACGATGCCCACCACGGGAACGGTGGCGATCTTCAGCTGGCCGAAGCCGTAGAAGCTGGCATAGTGGTCCAGCGTGCCGGTCATGTTGAAGATGGAGGACCCGGTAGTCCGCAGGTAGTACTGAGCCACCGAACGGAAGATCAGCATTGTGGCCAGCGTCACGATGAACGCGGGCATTTTCACCAGGCCGATGAGCACACCGTTGAACAGGCCGCACAAGCCGCCGGCCACCAGGGCGAACAGCAATGTGAGGAACACGCTGTCCGTGGCATTGAACACCACCACGGAGAAGCTGCCCACCAGCGCCAGCATGGAGCCCACGGACAGGTCGATGCCGCCGGTGATGATGACCAGGCCCATGCCGAAGGCCATGATGCCCACCACAGCGGAGTGCCGCAGGATGTTCATCACGCCACTCCAGGTGGTCGCGCCGTGGTTGATAAACAGATAGGCGATGAAGATCGCCAGTGCGATGAGGATAAAGCTGTAATTATTGATCCAGGCGGCAATGCCCTTCTTGTTCAGCCCCGGTTTTTTGGCCTGGGCCTTCAGTTCCGTGTTCTGACTCATACGTTTACCTCTCCCTCCGTTGCGTGTATCACATTGGTCGCATACAGCATGACTCTCTCCTCCGTGATCTCCTCACGGGGCAGAATGGTCTGGATATGCCCGTGGTAGAACACCACACAGCGATCCGCGATCTTCTGTATCTCCGGTATCTCCAGGGTGTTGACCAGGATGGTCTTGCCCTTCTCGGCCAGCTCCAGGATCAGCTTGTAGATCTCCGCCTTGGCGCCCACGTCGATACCCTGGGTGGGGTTATCCATGATAAGGATATCCGCCTCGGTGGTGAGCCACCGGCCCAGGATCACCTTCTGCTGGTTGCCGCCGGACAGTGACAGGATCAGGTCGTCATGGCTGTTGGCCTTGATGTTCAGCATATCCCGCATCCTGTTGTACTGCGCCACCTCTTTCCGCCCGCGGATCAGCTGGTGATTGGCAGAAAGCGTGTGCTCGGAGATGTAGTTGTTCTCCAGCAGCGTGAAATCCGGGATGACGGAGTTTTCCTTGCGGTTGGCGGGGATCATGCCGATCTTGTGGCGCATGGCGTTATGTATGCCGCCGTGGTGCAGCGGCTCTCCGTTGACATACACCGTGCCCGAGTTGATGGGAATCGCGCCGAAGATCGCCTGCATCATCTCGCTGACGCCGGCACCCTTCAGGCCTGTCAGGCCGATGATCTCGCCCTTACGCACCTCCAGATCCACGTTCTCGAACCCTTCGCCGCTGAGGTGCTCCAGCTTCAGCGCCACATCACCCAGCTGGCGGGGCTGGTACACCGAGGCCTCGGAGTAGCTGCTGCCCACCATCAGGCGGGTGACGGCCTCCGGCGTAGTGTCGGCGATATTGCCGGACTGAATAAAGCATCCATTCCGCAGGACCGTGTAGCGGTCCGCGATGGTAAATATCTCGTTCATTTTGTGGGAGATGAAGATGAAGGACTTGCCCTGCTCCTTCAATCGCCGCACGATACTGAACAGATGCTCGATCTCCGCGTTGTTCAGCGCGGTGGTCGGCTCGTCCAGAATAAAGAGCTTCGCATTGGCGTGAAGTGCCTTTGCGATCTCCAGCAGCTGCTTTTTGCTGGTCTCCAGCTCGTCTACCAGGGCGTTGGGGTCGATATCCACGCCCAGGTCGCTCATCAGCTGGCGCGTCTGCTCCAGCATGGCCCGCTTGTCCAGCGTGCCCAGCTTGGTCAGCAGTTCCTTGCGAAGAAAAATGTTCTCGTACACCTTCAGATCGTTAAACAGGTTCAACTCCTGGTGTACAAAGGCGATACCTGCCTGTTCTGTCCGCTTGACGGAAATGTCGTGCATTTGCTCTCCGTCAAACTCGATCTCGCCCTCATCCCGCTGATGCACACCCGCCAGGATGTTCATCAATGTGGACTTACCGGCGCCGTTCTCTCCCAGCAGCGCGTGTACTTCCCCGCGCTCCACGGAAAAATCAACGTGCGAAAGCACTTCCACACCGGAGAATGATTTGGTGATATTGGTCATTTTCAGCAATTCCATGCCGCACGCCTCTCTTTGCTGTTTGATAAGATCCCTTCTGCGAAGGGGGAGGTGCCCCGCGGGCGCCGAAGCGCCCGCGAAGCCCTCGGAAACGACTTTTACTTACTTGGAGACAGCGTCACCGAAGCCCTGGAAGTCGTTGACGTTGGTAGCATCCACCACGGACACGGCGATGACGTGATCCTGGGTGACGGTACCGCCCTCGATGTGGGTGATCATGTCATCCACGGCAGCCTTGATCATCGCGGGATCGTAAGTAACGGAGAACAGATCGGCCAGCTTGGCGACCTCAGCGGTGTAATCCTTCTGATGGATGCCCTTCAGCACGGAGTAGATCTCGTTCAGACCGGAGGAGGTGCCCAGATGCACACCGGCGTTCAGGAAAGCGTCCTTCTTCTCGGCGTCGATCTCGGAGCTCTTCAGCGCCTCCAGGATGCCCATGGCGATCTCGTCGTCGTGGGTGAAGATCCACTTGGTGGCGGTGATGTCCTCAACAGTGCTGGCATCCAGCCAGTTGATGAACAGCTCCTTGCCCTTGCTGCGGCTCCAGCCGGTGTAGTCGGTGGACTGGATGGCAGCGATCTGCTCCTCGGTCCAGCCATTCTCCTTCAGCACGCTGAAGAAGCCGTCATTACGCATGGTGGGAACGGAAGAGTTGTCACCGGGCATGATGAGGATCTTGTCGCCGGCCTTCATGCCGTCGGCGATGAAGCGCTTGGCGGTCTCGGCGCCGATGCCGTTGTTATCGCCCTTGACGCAGGCAACAGCAGTGGAAGCAGCGGAGTCGATGATACGGTCGAACATCACATAGGGGATGCCGCTGGTGGCCAGCTTGGCCATGGTGTTCTCCAGGGTGTTGTCCTGAGGCAGAATGACCACATAGTCAGCGGTCTTGTTCTCGATCAGGTCCTCCACCTGCTGGATCTGGTTGGCGGCGTCGGAAGAGGTGATGACGGTGGCGGCATACTTGCCGGCGTCATTCAGCTCCTGCGCCTTCTCCTGCGCATAGGTCATCACAGCGCCGGTCCAGCCGTGGTCGGCATTGGGGACCAGGATCGCGATGCGATTACCCGTGGCAGCATCGTTGTCCTTGTTGGCGTCATCGTCCTTCTTCTCGCCGCAAGCGACAAGAGACAGGGCCATGACCAGCGCAAGGATCAGTGCCAGTACTTTCTTCATGGTTGTTTCCTCCTAAAAATTTTTTATAGATACGGACAAAGTCCGCCTATAACGTGTTCTTACAGCTCCACCCAGGCAGAGTCCTTGGCTGCGGAGTCGATGACCGCGTGAATGAACTTCACGCCGTTGAGGCCGTCGGTGACGGTGGGATAGTCGAAAGAGCCGTCGTTGGCCGTACCGCCCGCCTTCACCGCCAGAATGGCGCTGATGATGTTCTTGTAGATGTTGGCAAAGGCGACGATCAGTCCCTCGGGATGGCCGGAGGGGATGCGGCTGTACGCGCCGGCCTTCTCGGTGATATAACCGGTACCGCGGGACAGGATCTCCGTGGGCTTGCCCTTGGGGGTGTACTTCAGATAATCGGGATAGTGCTGCTCCCACTCCAGTGCACCCTCACTGCCGTAGATGCGGATGGTCAGGCCGTTGAGCTTGCCCGCCGCGATCTGAGAGCACCAGTACGCGCCGTTGACACCGTTTTCGTACTCGACGAGCATATTGGCGTTCAGGTCCAGCTCCTTGCCGTAGCGGTTCACGGTGGCGGCCAGACGCTTGATGTTCAGGCCGGTCAGGTAGTGGACGGAGTTCTCGATGTGGGTGCCGATGTCACCCACACAGTTGGAGATACCGGACACCGCCGGATCGGCGCGCCAGACGGACAGCTTAGTGGTGCCCTCGCCGGGGACGCCCAGCTCATCGATGAGCCACTCCTGGACATACTCCGCATTGACGGCGGCGATCTTGCCGATCTTGCCCTCGGCGATCATCTCGCGGGCCACCTTCATCATGGTGTAGCCGGAATAGGTATAGGTGACGCCGAAAACCAGGTTTTTCTCCTTGGCCAGGGCCACCAGCTCCTGCGCCTGTTCCACGGTAAAGCACAGAGGCTTTTCGCATACCACATGAATTCCGTGCTGCAGGAAGCACTTGGCCACATCGTAGTGGGTGTTGTTCGGGGTCGTGATGCTGACGAAATCGATACCGTCTGGACGCCTGCTCTCCGCCTCGGCCATGGCCTCATAGCTGGGGTACACGCGGCTCATGTCCAGGGAGTAGGTCTCGCCGGTCTCACGGTTCTTCTCCGCATTGGTAGAGAAGCAGCCCGCCACCAGCTGTGCGCGGGGGTCAAAGGCGATGGCTTTGCGATGCACCTCGCCGATAAAGGCGTTCATGTGGCCACCGACCATGCCGTAACGGATCTGAATACCCATATTGTCCTCCTTGTCGCGTTTCAGTTGGCGATAGCGTCGTCAAACTTCACATCGGACTTCTTGAAGTCCACCTTCTTCACGAAAGCGGCCGCCTCGGTAGCGCCCTCGATACGGTCCATACCGCTGTCCTCCCATTCCACGGACAGAGGGCCGTCGTAACCGGCGGCGTTCAGCACGCGGATGATCTCCTCGAAGTTCACGTCACCGTGACCCAGGGAGCGGAAGTTCCAGCCGCGGCGCAGGTCTCCGAAATCGATGTGGGAGCCCAGCAGACCGCTGCGGCCATCCAGAGTCACCGCCGCATCCTTCATATGGACGTGGTACACGCGGTCCATAAAGTCGCGCAGGAACAGATGGGGCGTCACGCCCTGCCACAGCAGGTGGCTGGGGTCGAAGTTCAGGCCGAACTCGGGGCGGTCGGCAAACTTCTTCAGCAGCTTCTCGGTGGAGTAGTAGTCGAAAGCGATCTCGCCGGGATGGACCTCCAGGGCGAACTTGATGCCGTTGGCCTTGAACTCATCCAGGATAGGGGACCACAGGCGCACGATCTCGTCGTAGCCGTTCTCGACCATCTCCTCGGTGGTCTGGGGGAAGGAATACAGCCACTTCCAGATGGGAGAGCCGGTGAAGCCCGTGACCACATAGCAGCCCAGCTTCTTGGCCACCACGGGGGCCTTCTTCATGGTGTCGATCGCCCAGGCGCGGATCTCCTCCGGCTTGTCGGCCAGCGCCGCGGGAGCAAAGTTGTTCAGCCGGGGATCGGGGGCGTCGCCCACACACTGGCCGATGATGTGGCAGGCCAGGGCCTTGCAGATCAGATTGTTCTTCGCCAGGGTCTCCTTGATCCAGGCCACGTAGCTGTCATCGCTGTATGCACGATCAATGTCGATGCCATTGCCCCAGCAGGCGACCTCCAGGCCGTCATAGCCCATCTTGGACGCCAGCGCACACAGTTCATCGAAGGGCAGGTCCGCCCACTGGCAGGTGCAAAGAGTTACCGGTCTGTTTCCCATGATACATTCCTCCTGTTAAAAAGTTAAATCATCATCGGCCTGTGCCGATCGGATCACAAACTTACTGCGAGTGCCGCACACGCACACGGTTGTGGGTATACACCACGCCGGCGGCGGGCCGCCGTCCGGTGTGGATATAGTCGAACAGCACACGCACCGCCTCGTCCCCCTGGGCGAAGGGCTCCTGGGTCACAGTGGCGGCAATGCGCCCTTCCTCCATATACCGCAGCACGGCCTCCGTCCCGTCCACCGCCAGCACGCGGATATTCTTTCCGCTTTCCAGGATGGCCCGCATACCGCCGTCGATACCGGCGGCGGCAAAGCACACCATGTCCGGCGTGTGGTCCGCCAGATAGGCCCGCAGCACCTGATAGGAGACATCGTCGTCGTCCTGATTTTCCAGCACGGCGTCCACCGTGATCTCCGGCGTGCCCTCCAGTGCGGTCCGCAGACCGCGCACGCGGTCCATATGGCCGCGGACATTGGTGCTGCCGATAACAGCCGCCACGCGGCCCCGGCCATTGAGCATGAGCTGCACCAGATCTCCGGTAATCATACCGCTGTTGTAGTAGTCGCAGCCGACAAAGGCCACACGGTCGACATCGATATCGGTGTTGACTGTGACCACCGGTATGGGCAGTGACTGCAGGTACTCCGCAACCTCGGGCACATCCAGCGGCATGACCGCCAGCGCGTCCACGCCCTCGGCCACCAGCCGGCGCATGGCCTGCAGCTGCGTGGCGGCGTCGTAGCCCTTGATCTCGCGGATGGTAAGGGTGGTGCCGTAGCTGGAGAGTTTTCTGGCGCGGCTCTGTGCGCCGCGGAGCACCTCGTCAAAAAAAGGATTGCCGACGGAGGGTATGACCATGCCGATGTGGGTGCGCTGACGGGAGCGAATAAGCGCCTGAGCCAGTTGGTTGGGCTGGTAGCGCTCACGCTCGGCAATGTCCAATATACGCTTGGCCAGCTCGGGATTTACGTTGCCGCGGCCATTGAGTACCCGGTCGACGGTGCCGCGGCTGGTGCCCGCTTTTTCGGCGATCTGCTTGATGGTCACGCGTCCGCTTCTCCTCTCCGAAATTTGTATCGCCCTTGGCGATGTGTCATTTGTGCTCGAGCACGAATTGACTGTGCTCGAGCACAGTTTCAAAATACCATCTCTTTTGTGATCTGTCAACGGAAAAGGGCCGGCATGGCTCTATTTCTGTAGAGTTGCCTAAACACGGCGAAAAACTTTTGTTGTTTTTCCCAGTAGACATTTCGGAATTCCCTGTTACCCGCAACGCTTTGTGCCAAACATTCCAAACCAATAAGGTAGCTGCCAAACAGCAAAAGGGGCCACCATACAGCGGTCCCTTTTATGCGGAAAAAGCCAAACGGCTCCCGGGCGCGCGCCCGGGAGCCGTTCGGTGCAAGGGGGAGGAAAAGGAGTAAAGGAAGAAAACAAGCTATTTGGTGCAGACCGGCAGGAACTGGCCGAAGCAGTCGGGCAGGACCTGACCGTCACGCATAGTGGTGCGGCCACGGAGGATGGTCTCGACCACCCGGCCCTGGAAGGACATACCGTCATAGGGGGACCATTTGGCTTTAGAGTACATCTTCTCCTGACGGAAGGTGTAGGCCGCGGACATATCCACAATGGCCAAGTCGGCATCGGCTCCGGGGCGAATAACGCCCTTGCGGGGATAGAGGCCGAAAGTACGGGCCGCATTGGCGGAGGTGATCGCCGCCACGCGGGGCAGCGTCAGCAGGCCGCGGTGGACAGCGGTGAGCAGCACAGGAGAAAGGCCCTCGATACCGCTGATTCCGGCGGGGGCATCCCAGAAGGAACGGTGCTTTTCCTCGCAGGTGTGGGGCGCGTGATCTGAGCAGACCCAGTCCAGAGTACCATCCGCAAGGCCCTGCCAGACTGCCTGGCGATCTGCGGCGGTACGGATGAGAGGGTAAGTCTTCATCACCGCGCCGCAGCGGCGGGCGTCGCGGTCGGTGAAGGTCAGGTAATGGGTACAGGTCTCGGCGGTGACATCCACGCCGTCAGCCTTGGCGCGGCGAAGGTGCTCCACGCCGTCGCCTACGCCCACATGGAGGACGTGCAGGGGCATGGAGAGCTCCTTGGCCATGTCGATGGCGGTGTCGATAATGGAGGTCTCGCAGCTGACGGGGCGGGTACGCAGCAATGCGGCGTAGTCCTGCGCACCGGTGGCAAGGACCTCCTGCGTCAGGGCCCGAACAATGGAGAAATTCTCCGCGTGGATGCCCAGGCGTTTGCCGGTGGCCTTCACAGCGCGGAACAGGCGATAGATCTGGCCGTCGTCCGGGGGCGGGAGGACGTTATCCATGCCCTCACGATAGTTGTAGATCAGGCTGTTGTCCCGGCGGTCTACCGCGTAGCCCCAGAAGAATTTGAAGGCCACGCAGCCGGCCTCCGCCAAAGCGGGCAGGCTGGCAAGATTGGCATCGCCCAAAGCCAGGCCCCAGACGCAGAAATCCGCATGGGCCTTGGGCTGGATGACCGAGACAAGATCGCGGAGAGACTCCGCCGAGTGGATGGTAGGGGTGCAGTTGGGCATTTCGAACACGGTGGTAATACCGGTGGCGGCAGCCGCCGCGGTGGAGGAACGGAAGTCCTCCTTCTCACCGGTAGCCAGACGGCCGTCGCGGGAGTGAACGTGGGTCTCGATCAGGCCGGGCAGGATATAGCGGCCAGAAGCGTCGGTGGCTTCGCCGACGGTGCCGGGCAGGCGCTCGGACGTGACGGCGGCGACCCGGCCGTCACGAATGTAGATATCGGCACGCTGCATACCGTCATCGTTGACCACCGTGCCGTTGTAGATGACTCTGTCCCAGTCCATAAATGCCTCCTCCGATATGTATACTGTATACACTTAGTCTTCAAGAGAAGCCCCCATGACAGGTCACAGGGGTCTCGTGCAGGCGGTACATACCCATCATACAGGCGGTAGATATCCGTCATGCAGGCGGTACATTCCGTCATACAGACGGTACATACCCGCTATGCAGATGGTACATATCCGTCATGCGGGCGATACATATCCGCCATGCAGATGGTACATATCCGTCATGCAGATGGGGTCTGTGCGTCAGTCCTCCTTGCCGTAGCGCTGGAGTGCGGCCTCGTGAACGTTAGCGGTATGGGCGGTGAGCACCCGACGGAGGCGATCCGCATCACGGGCCCGCAGGGACGCCACGATCTCCTCGTGCTCCGCCAACGCACGGCGGCGGCGTTCGTCATCGGACAGCACGCTCTCGCGGAAGCGGGCGTGCTCCGGGTTCTGAAACGACGTGGTGGCGCTGTAGCTTTCGATCTGGTCCAGGAGCTTGATGAGCAGGGGCATATTGCTGCTCTGGGTCAACAGGCCGTTGAATTCGTCCAGGTGGCGGAAATACGCACCGACGTCATGCTTGTCCAGCGCCTCGGCGCAGCCGCGGTTGTCGGCCTCCATGGCGTCCAGCTGCGCGTCGGTGATGTTCCGCACCACAGCATCCACGCTGAGCAGCTGCAGGGCGGAACGGATGGTATAGACCTCGTCCACCTCGGCACGGGTCAGCCTGGGCCGGGCCACGGCGCCCTTACGGGGCTCGTAGACCACCAGCCCCTCACGCTCCAGCATACGGATGGCTTCGCGCACGGGGGTGCGGCTGACGCGGAAAATATCGGCGTATTTTGTTTCGACAATGCGCTCATCCGGCGCGATATCGCCGTTGATGATGGCGTTTTTCAGCTGGGTATATATCGTCTCGCGCTGGGGATTGGCGGGGTCCACCGGTGTGAAGGCTGTCATCTCTCTATGCCCCCTTCTTTTTGTACCGCAGCAGGCGGTTCTATACACACTATACCCGCTGCTGCGGGAAAAAGCAAGCAAAACCGGCAAATTCTGCCGATTTCCCCTCCCCTGCCGGGGCTTGGGCGCAGTGCAGTCTCTCTTATATGTGTATGGGATACTGTATACAAAGTACATGGTAACATATTCCTTTCCCTTTTGCAAGGGGTTTTCAGATGCGCGGCAAAAAAAAGAAAGCCCTTACGGGCCTTCTTTTTTCGCTCTCAGTGACGCTTTTTAGCGGTCCACGCCATGCCGGTGACGGACAGCACCGCCGTCACGGCGTAGATGCCGATGCCCGCGTCAAAGGTCTTGGGGCTGCTGCTCTTGCCGCCGATGGTAAAGTCCATGCTGGTGTTGCCCGCCGTGGACAGGATGGTGATGGTGTGCTTGCCCGCCGCCAGTGTCTTGAGGTACGCGGCCTTCAGGTACACCACGGTGGAGCCCTCTTCAGCGGTGTAGTTGGACTTGGCAAGGGTCTTGCCGTCCACCTGGACGCCCTGGAAGGTGCTGAACGCCGCGGTGGAACGGAACACCAGGCCGTAGGCGCCGCCGGGATAATCCGTGGCGGACTTGTTGGTGCCGTTCAGCTCAGCGGTGATGCCGGGGGTGGAGGGGTAGTAATAGTAGCCGCCGGAGGTCTTCTCCACCCGCCATGTGCCGTCCGTATTCTGGACCGCCTTGTAGCCGGGGGCCACCGTGGGCTCCTCGGTGTAGGTGCCGCTGGTGATGCTGCCGTTCGTCACAATAGTATAGCTGTTCGCGTTGTCCACGCGGACTCTCTTGTCTGCAGCAACATACTCACTGGGCACTTGGCTGGAGAACGTACCGCCGGAAACGGCGACATTGTCGTTGGCAGTGAAGTCAGTCTCGGTCTTGTCCTTCCAGTTGTAAGCCTTGATGGCAGCGTTGGTGCCGTTGGCCTTGAACGTACCGCCGGTGACGGTCACATTGCCCAGATCCTTGTAGCCGGTGCGGTTCACGATGGAGATAGCCGCGCCGTCCTGAATGGCGCCGTCATTCTCGGTCTTGGGCACCGCATCGCCGGTGACGTTGATGGCGCTCTCTCCGGTGATCTCCAGGCTGCCGGCGCAGACCTGCACGCCCATGGTCTTGGTGTTGATGGTGCTGTTGTCGATGGTCAGCGTGCCGCTGCTGGGGAAGTAGATGCCGAAGCCGTTGGGCACGTTCAGCGTGCTGTTTTTCAGCGTGACGCTGTCGTTCGTGTTGTTGCCGTTGGTCTCGATGCCGCTCGTGGCGGTCGTGCTCATTTCAACACCCTCGAACGTGAGGCTCGAGTTGTCATAGGTGATCGTGCCGCCACTTGCCGACGGAATCAGACCCACGAGCTGCGAGCTGACGATCTTGCCGTTCTTCACCGTCAGGGATGCATTGGCGTAGTTGATCTCAAACGCCGCGCTGTTCGCATCCGTGCCGGTGCAGGTCCAGGTGTGACCATTCAGATCGACCGTTCGGTTGATGCTGCCGGAGTTAAAGGTCGAGCCGGTGGTGTAGTCGCGCAGAAGGACGATCGGCTTGCCGCTGGCAGTCTGCGCCTTGAACGCCTCGTCCATGGTGTAGTAGGAGGTGTCGCCGACCATGGCCAGATACGCCTTCGCCACACCGAAGGTGCCGTCGGCGTTCTTAGTAACGCCGGAATCCTCCACCACGTACTCGGTGGGATCGCTGGAGAACGTACCGTCGGTGACAGCGATAGTCGCCTTGGCGGTGTCAGTGGTAGTAGCCAAACCATTGTTATAGGTATAGGTGCCCAGCGTACCATTGACGGTGCCGCCGGTGATGCTGACCTTGGCCACCTTGCCCTCGGCGCTGCCGTAGTTCACAGAGAGCACGTTACCGTTGACGGTGCCGCCGCTGATCGTCAGATCGCTGTTGTGACCGCCGTTGTACGTCCAGGCCGCCACTGCGCCGTTGACCGTGCCGCCCTTGATGGTAGCTCTGTGCCAGTCCTCAATGGCGTAGCTGTCGGTGGAGTTCAGCGTGCCGCCGTTCAGGAACAGATCGCCGCTATCGACCTTGATCACGATGAAGTTGTCCTGCGTAAACGTGCCGCCCTTGATATTCAGGCCGGGGTACTTGGCGACACTGTCATCGCCCACGCGCACCAGAGACGCGCCCTTCCCATTCGCGTTGCCGCTGTTGTTCTGGACGATGCCGCTCTCGAAGGTGAGCCAGCCGTCGCCCTGAATGTCGATGACATAGTGGGAGGAAACACCGGAGTTCTCCGCAGTATCCTCACGCATGATGGTACCGGTCTTACCTTCGCTGCTGTCCTTGACGGTCACGCGGGCCGTAACGGTCAGCGCGGGCTTGCCCTTCTCGGTGCCGCCGTTCAGGGTGTGACCGTTCAGGTCAAGGGTCAGATAACTGGTGGAAATGGTGACGTTCTCCTCGGTATCCGTCAGCAGCTTCACGGTAGCATTGCGCTTTGCCGCGTCAATAGCCGCCTGCAGCGTCACGTACTGCTTACTGCCGGTCTCCGCGACACATGTCGTGGCTTGACCGCCGTTCTCTCCGCTGCCGGTTTCGCCGCCCCCGGTGCCGCCGGTTTCTGTGCCGCCGGTTTCCGTGCCTGCGGGCGTAGTACCCGTGTTTCCTCCTGTACCTGTTTCACCTGTCGCCCATGCGCTTGTGCACAGGCTCAGCGCCATGACCAGTGCCAGAATGGTTGCTAACAATTTCTTCATGTCTCATACCCCGTTTGTTTTAGATTTCCGTAGGCGCACTCGTTTTAATCTCCATTAAAACGCCAAAGCAGAGGTACCTCTGCGGATAGTCAGATTATAGCACGGCTGCATAATTTGTCCAGCCTTTTATGGAAATTTTACACATTTTTTCTGTTACCGGGAATGGAAAACGGGAATTGGGGGTGTTTCGCCGCTGCGCGGCTACACCTCATCCGCCCCCTCGGGGCGCCTGTCTCCCTGCGGGTCGGTCGGTTCGCGGGTCTGACAGGCCACCGGCGTGTCTTTCAACACCGCGAACCCCTCGAGGGGAAGGCTTGAGGGCTGCGGGCGGGGCGGATATGATTTGTCATAATTGTCAAAAAAGTGGGGTTTATTTTTGTGCTAAGGGCAGAAATGCTGCACTTCTATTGACGGCGGGGTGAAATGCGAGTAAAATATGTACGCAAAGAATACTGTATACAGTATCCAATCCGAATGCACGCAGAAACAGCGTCTGCGCTGTATACCATGACCGGCGGCCCCTGCCCGGGACACAGTATGCCGGGGCAGACAGATACAGCCGGTTCGGACATGGGCGGATAACGCCGGGCGGCAGAAGCGGAGGACGGCACATGGAGAACTTCTCATTATATATAAACGGCGTGCTCCGCACGGTATGCGTGCCGCCCCAGTGGACGCTGCTGCGGGTACTGCGGGAGACGCTGGGCCTGACCGGCGCGAAAAACGGATGCTCCTCCGGCGACTGCGGCGCCTGCCGCGTGATACTGGACGGCACGGCGGTGAACGCCTGCAAGGTACCTATTAAGGATGCGGCGGGACATCGGGTGGAGACCATAGAGGGGCTGAGCCGGAACGGACAGCTGCACCCCATACAGCAGGCGTTTATCGACTGCGGAGCCGTCCAGTGCGGCTTCTGCACGCCGGGAATGGTGATGAGCGCCAAGGCACTGCTGGACAAGACGCTGCACCCCAGTGACGAGGAGATACGGGAGGCGCTGGCACCGAATCTGTGCCGCTGTACCGGCTACTACAAGATCGAGGAGGCCGTCCGGGAGGCGGCGCGGCGGCTGGAGGCGCAGGACCGGTGAAGGAACTGACGTACATCGGAAAGAGCTACCCAGTGCAGGACGCGGCGGCCAAGGCAACAGGGGAACTGCTGTATGTGGACGACATGACCATGCCGCGGATGCTGTACGCCAAGGCGCTTTTCTCGCCGATAGCACACGCGCGGATCAAGCGCATCGACACCACAGCGGCGGAGGCGCTGCCCGGCGTGTGGGCAGTGGCTACCTATCAGAACACACCGCAGACGCGGTTCAACAGCACCACGCGGTTTTATATGCAGGCGCCGGCGCCTATCGAGACGGAGCGTATTTTCGACGACACGGTGCGCTTTGTGGGCGACTGGGTGGCGGCGGTGGCGGCAGAGACAGAGGATATCGCCCAGGCGGCCATCGACCTGATCGAGGTAGAATACGAGCCGCTGCCGGTGGTGACGGATCCGCTGGAGGCCATGCGGGAGGACGCCTATCCCCTGCACGGCAGCAGCAACATCGCGCTGCGGATCGAGAAAAACTCGGGAGACGTGGCGAAGGGTTTTCGGGAGGCGGACCGGGTGTTTGAAGACACCTACCGCACGCCGGCGGTACACCACTGCGCCATCGAGCCCCACACCGCCATCGCGGAGGTGGACGCGCAGGGGCGGCTGACCGTCACCGCACCGTATCAAAACACCTTCGGCGAACGGATCGTATTGAGCCGGATATTCGGCTTGCCGCTGAGCAAGGTACGGGTGGTAAGCCCCACCATGGGCGGCGCATTCGGCGGAAAAATGGAGTCCTCGGTGGAGCTGATCCCCGCGGCGCTGGCGATGCTGTGCCGCAGGCCGGTGAAATTCACCGCCACACGGCGGGAGTGCATGGTATCCACCCGGGTGCGGCACGCCAGCGTCATCACGGTGAAGACCGGCGTGAAAAACGACGGCACCATCGTGGCACAGGAGATCACGGCCATCACCAACACCGGAGCATATGCCTCCAGCGCAGGGAACGTGATCGGCGCCATGAGCGCCAAGGTATTCAAGGGCTACAAAACACCGAATATGCGCTTTGTGGGCATACCGGTATATACCAACACGCCGGTGGCGGGGGCCATGCGGGGTTACGGATCGCCGCAGGTATTCTTTGCCATGGAACGGCAGTTGTATAAGATCGCCGGCGCGCTGGGCATGGACTACACGGAATTACAGATGAAAAATCTGGTGGATCCGGAGGACAGCGACCTGTTCGCGGGGCACCCCATCGGCAACCCCCGGCCCAAGGACTGCGTGCGCCGGGCCATGGCACTGCGGCAGAACTGGCCGGACATGGACGATGAGGGCGGAAAGTACCTCATCGGCGAGGGCTGGGCCATGGGACTGCACGGCAGCGGGGCTTTCGGCTCGCAGATCGACCAGAACTGCATGGTGGTCAAGATGAACGATGACGGCACCTGCGTGCTGCACTCCGGCACCCACGATATGGGCAACGGACAGCTGATGGTGCAGATACAGGTCGTGGCGGAGACGCTGGGAATCCCACCGGAACAGGTGGCCTGCGTGGCCTCGGACACGGATGTATGCGGGTGGAACCTGGGCGACTTTTCCAGTCGGGGCGTGTATGTCAGCTGCGGCGCGGTGCAGAAGGCCGCGGAGGACGCGGCGGTACAGCTGCGGTGCGCCGCTGCCGGACTGTTGGGCGGCCAGGCGGAGGACATCTCTCTGCACGACGGACGGGCGTGGCTGCCGGAGGGCGGCAGCGCCTCGCTGGCAGAGGTAATGAACTACGCCCAGAGCGTACAAAAGCATGAGATATTCGGTGTGGCCACCCACGCATCGGCACACACCCCCGGGTCCTACGGCGTACATATGGCGCGGGTAAAGGTGGAAAAGGCCACCGGCGCGGTGACGGTGACGGACTACATCGCTGTACACGATGTGGGACGGGTGATGAACCGGATGGGCATCGAGGGACAGCTGGAGGGCGGCATACAGATGGGGCTGGGCTACGCGCTCCGGGAGGAACTGGCCTTTGACGCGGCAGGGCAGCTGCGAGACAGCAGCCTGCACAGTTACCGGCCCTTCCGGGCCACGGAAATGCCCCGTTTGCAGACGGATTTTATCGAAGAGGGCGAACCTACCGGGCCCTACGGCGCCAAGAGCATTTCGGAGTGCGCGGTGGTGCCCAGCGCACCGGCCATCATCAATGCGGTATGCGATGCCACGGGACTGGACATCCATGATCTGCCCTACCGCCCCGTAAAGGCAGAGGGCGGCATACGGCGGCTGCACACCACGGAGGGCTGCGTATTCTGCGGCCTGTGCGCGAAGAAATGTCCCTATGGCGCGCTGTCCGTGGACCGGCAGGCCAAGCAATGGCGGGTATCTGACCGGCGGTGCCGGGAATGCGGCCTGTGTGCGGCGGCCTGTCCAAAGCATTGCCTTTCCTTAGACAATAGTGTCGTATAAATGGCACATGAACTTTCTTATTGTGAAATGTATCATTTCAACAAATAGCAGTGATGTGAAACCGCTATGGCCCGGTTATTGACTTTGCCCGGGCCGACGTGTAAACTGTAACATCATTTTTGCGGCGGCTGGTGTTCCGCCGCCTCTCCCCTCCCCTGGCGCGGGAAAAAATCGTAGTGTACACTGTAATGTATACTGTACACAGTCGACGGACACAGTCTCCCTCATCCATGCCAGCAGGAGCGAAACACCGTGGACAACATCATACGCAACAGCGCGGCCCGCAGACGACGGACGGCGCGATAGCCACAGACAGAACGGAAGGAGCGACAGTCATATGGCACATTACAACGATATGCGGGAATTTCTGGAGGAGCTGAAGAAGCGGGGCGACCTGATGGTCATCGACAAGAAGGTCAGCCCGGTACACGAGATATGCGCCTTTACGCGCAAGGCATCGGACATGGGTGGTCCGGCGCTGCTCTTCACCAATGTGGAGGGCTATGATATGCCGGTGCTGTCCGGCCTGTACGGCACCCGCGAGAGAGTGCATCTGGCACTGGGTCTGGGCGATGATACAAAGAGCGTTATTAAGGAATACGTGGCCCACGAGAACAAGTTTATTCCGCCGGTAACGGTGGGTGACGACGAGGCTCCCGTGCACGAGGTGGTGCTGACCGGCGACGCGGTGGACCTGTACAAGCTGCCCATCCTGACGAACTTCGAGAAGGACCTGGGGCCGTATATCACCGCCGGCGTACAGATGGCCAACGACCCCATCACCGGTGTGCGGAACTCCTCCATGCACCGGATGCTGCTGCTGGACAAGAACCACATGACCTGCTTTGCCCCCAAGGGACGGCACCTGGGCACCATCATTGAGCGCAATGAGGACAACGGAAAGGGCACGGAGATCGCCACGGTCATCGGCGGCGACCCCATCATCGCCATCGCGTCACAGTGCCGGCCGGCACTGGGCACCGATGAGATGGGCATGGCCGGCGGCCTGCGCGGCGAGGCGGTGAAGATGGTCAAGTGCAAGACCATCGACGTAGAGGTGCCTGCCACCGCGGAGATCGTTATCGAGGGACGCACCCTGCCCGGTCTGCGGGAGGACGACGGCCCCTTCGGTGAGTATCCCGGCACGTACAGCGAGGTACGCAAAGCCCCGGTGGTGGAGATCACCGCAATCACCATGCGGAAGGACGCCATTTTCCAGAATGCCTATACCGGTATGCCCATGACGGAAAACCACTGGATGATGGATCTGGCGGCCACAGCGCTGGCTTACCGCGAGGCGTACAAGATCTGCCCAGACATCCACGACATCTGCCTGACCTCCGGCGGCACCAGCCGCCACCACTGCGTGGTGTCCATCAAGAAGCGCCATCCCTATGAGCCGCGGAATGTGATGACCGCCCTTCTGGCGGCCAACATCGGCATCAAGCTGTGTGTGGTGGTGGACGAGGATATCGACGTACATGATATGCAGCAGGTGGAATGGGCGATCAACACCCGTATGCAGGCGGACCGGGATGTGATGATACTGCCGGTGATGTACAGCCCCACGCTGGACCCCTCCGCGCCGTATCCCCGTGCGTCGTCCAAGATGGGCATCGACGCTACCGCGCCGCTGGAGGACAAGGAGGCGTTTGCCCCTGTGTTCACCCCCGGACAGGACGCACCGTATATCGAGGAAATGCTGCGGGACTTTATGGATAAGCGGCGGAAGTAAGCCGCAGGAGGCGGAATATGTCTGACAGGACTCGTGAAATGGCCACCGTACGGGAAAACAGCCGTATTCTGGACGGCTACTATAAAATGACACTCCACGCACCGGTGATCGCACAGCGCTGCCGGCCGGGACAATTCGTGTTTATCCGGGTGGGCAGCGGCACCGCACCGCTGCTGCGGCGGCCCATCAGCATCTGCGAAGCCGACAGCATCGGCGGCACGCTGACACTGCTCTATCGGGTGGTGGGCACAGGCACCGACCTGCTGTCCGCCGTGCGGGCGGGCCAAGCCCTGGACGTGATGGGCCCCATCGGCACGCCGTTCCCCGTGGAGGGCGAGCAGGCGATACTGGTAGCCGGCGGCATGGGGGCGGCGCCCCTGTGTATGCTGGCCCGGGCACTGCATGATGCAGGATCGGCTGTGACCGTGTATCTGGGCTGCCGCGACGCGGCCCATGACCTGTGCGGAAAGACGCTGCGGACCTACGGGACAGTACACACCGCCTATGAGAGCGAAGGCCGCCTGGTAACGGATATCCTGCCGGAAACAGCGGCAGGCGTCGTGTACGCCTGCGGGCCGACGGCCATGCTGGCTAAGGTGCAGCAGTGGGCCGCACAAAACGGCGCGGAGGGCTATGTGTCTCTGGAGGAACGCATGGCCTGCGGCATCGGCGCGTGCTCCGGCTGCGGCTTTCCCATGCGGAAAGCCGACGGCGGCGTGCTGTACAAAAAAGTCTGCGTGGACGGACCGGTATTCCCGATGGGTGAGGTGATCTTTCATGGATAACATCACAGTGGGCGGCGTGACGCTGCATTCGCCGCTGCTGAACGCGGCGGGCACGATGGGCTTCGGCTCCTCCTATGCGGACTATATCGACCTGCACCGTCTGGGCGGGCTGGTGACACGCACGATGACCGTCAAACCCCGGCGTGGCGCGGAGGCGCCCCGGCTGTGGGAGACGCCCTCGGGGCTGCTGAACTGCGTGGGGATGCAAAACCCCGGATATGAGAAATTCACGCAGGTATTTTACAAGGGACTGGTGGGCTATGACGTGCCCATTATTGCCAGCGTCACCGGCACACCGGAGGAAATACGGCGTATGGCGGACGCATTGGCGGAGCTGCCGGCAGTGGCCGGCGTGGAGGTGAACCTCCACTGCACCTACGAGGAATACCGGACACTGGGAAGCAAGGCGTATCTGGAGCAGTGCGCGCAGCGCATCCGTGCCGCCGCAGACGGACGGCTGCCGGTGTGGGCGAAGCTGTCACCCTGCGCCGGAGACATCGTAGATGCGGCGCGGACGGCACAGGACGCCGGGGCGCAGGCGGTGGTATGCGCCAACACCTATTGGGGCATGGCCCTGCAGGCGGACGGCAGCTCACGGCTGGGCAGCATGGTGGGCGGACTGTCCGGCCCGGCCATACGGCCTCTGTCCGTGTTCCAGACATGGCGGGTGGCCCAGGAGGTCGCTGTCGACGTGGTGGGCTGCGGCGGTATCGTGTGCGCCGCGGACGTAAAGGAATACATGGCCGCCGGCGCAAAGGCCGTGGAGATCGGCACTGCCAACTTCACAGAGCCGGAGACGATCATACGGATCACAGAGGCACTGTAATGCCCGCGGGCCGGGCAAAATGTACGAAACAGACAGGAGGGATGGACATGGTGGCAGTGGGCATCAGCGGTGCGACGGGCTGTATATACGGTATCCGGCTGCTGGAGGCACTGCGGGCGCTGGGACAGGAGACAGAGCTGATACTCAGCGACTGGGGCGCAGAGACCATACGGCTGGAAACGGGTTACACCGTGGAGCAGGTCAAGGCGCTGGCTGACCGGGTATACGACAACCGCAATATGGCCGCACAGGCGGCCAGCGGTTCCAGCTGCGCGGACGCCATGGTCATCGCCCCATGCAGCATGAAGACCCTGGCGGGCATCGCTATGGGCTATGACGACAGCCTGCTGGTGCGGGCGGCAGATGTGATGCTGAAGGAACGGCGGCGGCTGATACTGCTGACGCGGGAAACACCGCTGAATTTGAGCCACATCCGCAATATGGAGACGGTAACGCTGATGGGCGGCATTATCCTGCCGCCGGTACCGGCCTTTTACAGCCGGCCGCAGACGGTGGACGACATCGTGGATCAGACAGTCAGCCGGACGCTGCGGCTGCTGGGTCTGGACGGCGGGGAAAGGTTCAGGTGGAACGGAAATGGCTGAGCGTGTGGTGGAGCGAACACTGAGCGACGGCGGACTGTCCATACACTATCGGCTGGAACGGCTGGGCGGCGACCTGCTGCTGACCGTGACCGGCGGGGCGGCCCACATAGGCTGCGTCGTACTGGCCACACACCGGCAGAGCCTGACAGGCAGCGGCGCGGACAGCGCCGACAGCAGCGTTCTCAATCGCAGCGGGCACAAGGACGAATTCTTGCTGCGGGCGCTGGCAGAACGGCTCAGTGCCGTGGCCGGCTGTGCCGTGGCTGCCGTGGGCGGCGTACATTACGACGGTCTGGACCAGCAGGGACTGCGGTCCGCCGCCCATATCGAACAGCAGGCGCTGGCACAGGCAGAGGACTGGGCGGCGGAATTGCTGCCGTAACGGAAAACAGAGAACACAGAGGGGAGGTATGCCGCTGTGGCACAGCGCGAACAGGACATCCTGCGGGTGGACGCCCGGGACAAGGTGACCGGGCGGACGAAATACGCGGCTGATCTCGTCTTTGACGGTATACTGTACACAAAATCAGTGCACACGGACCTCCCCCATGGGAAACTGCTGGCGGTGCATACCGCGGCGGCACTGGCGGCGGAGGGCGTGGCCGGTGTGTACACCGCCCGGGACATACCGGGCCGAAATGTGGGCGACAATGAGAAGCCCATCATGGTATATGACACTATACGGAGCCGGGGCGATTGCATCGCCGTGGTCGCGGCTGTCTCACAGGAGGCGGCAGACCGGGCGGCGCGGCTGGTCACCTATGACGCCCAGCCCATGCCCGCGGTATTCGACCCGGAGGAAGCACTGCTGCCGGACGCGCCCAAGCTATACGACGACGGAAACCTGATACTGGAGCACCGCGTCCGCAAGGGGCGGGCGGCAAAGGGCTTTGACGAGGCGGACATCATTGTGGAACGGGAGTTCCGCACCCAACGGGTGATCCCCGGGGCCATCGAGCCGGAGAGCGTGGTGGTGTCGCCTCAGGACGGAGAGCTGCGGGTCTACTGCCCGTGCAAGGCACCCTTCAACATCCGGCGTATCGTGGCGGCGGCCTGCGGTCTGCCCATGAGCGCTGTACGGGTGACGCAGCCCGGTATGGGCGGGTCCTTCGGCGGCAAGGATGACGACGCCGGGGCTATGGCCGCAAGAGCCGCTATCGCGGCGCTGCACACCGGGCGGCCCTGCCGCATGACATGGCGCAGCAGCGAGACGCTGCTGGAGGGTGTAAAGCGGCATCCCTTTCACATCTACTACAAGGCCGGCGCAAAGCGGGACGGCACACTGACCGCCATTGAGATGCGGGGCTTTGTGGACGGCGGCGCATACCTGTCCAAGAGCAAGACCACCACATGGCGCAGCGGTATCGAAGCCACAGGGCCCTATCGGGTGGAACACGTGGACGTGTGCATGAAAGCGGCCTATACCAACAACTGCTATGCCGGCAGTGTGCGTGGCTTCGGCTCGCCGCAGATCGACTTCGCCACCGAATCTGTGATGGACGAGCTGGCACAGCAGCTGGGCATGACGCCCTGGGCCTTCCGGGAGAAAAACCTGCTGCGGGACGGCGACATATCCGGCTCCGGCCAGCCCATGCGCGACGTGAGCGCAGGTGCGTGCCTGGAACGCCTGCGGCGGGAATTCGGCGAGGGCCTGCGGCCCTTTGTCCGGAACGGAAAGCTGGTGGGCAGGGGCATCGCCTGCCTGTACCGGGGCGAGTCCTACGGTGCGGGCACACCGGTGCAGGACACCTCCGGCGTGACCATCGTATTAAACGCGGACGGCAGTCTGAACGTGAGCACCGGACTGAGCGAGGTGGGCCAGGGCGGCCACACGCTGCTGACGGCCATTATCGGCCGGGAGCTGGGGCTGCCGCCGGAACGCATACACATCGCGCCGGCGGACACGGACTACTGTGTGGATTCCGGGTCCACCGCCGCCTCACGGGGGACCATCACCGCGGGCAACGCCGCCTGGCTGGCAGCACAGGAGGCCAAGCAGCAGATCAACACCGCACTGTGGGAATACCGGGGGTTCGACGGACCCATCGCATATGAGGACGGGCTGGTCCGCTGCGGTGACGAGCAGATGACCTTCACCGAGGCGGTAGGGGTCCTGCGGAATACCGGACGGGATATGCGTGCCCACGGCTGGTGGGCTGCCCCCAAGACATTCTGGGACAGAGAGAAATGCCGGGGCAGCAATTATATGTCCTACGCCTATGGCGCCTGCGGCGCTGAGGTAGAGATAGACCCCATCACCGGAAAGGCCGACGTAACTGACTTTGTGGCCGTACACGACATGGGCCGCATCATTAACCACGCTGCCACGGTGGGACAAGTAGGCGGTGGTGTATCCATGGGCGTAGGCTACGCCTTGACGGAAAATGCCGACACACCGGGCGGCGTGACACGCGCCGCTGATCTGGACAGCTATCTGCTGCCCACAGCACTGGATATGTGTCCCGTGCGGACGGTGCTGCTGGAGGAAGGCGCCGGCGTTCCGCCGCTGCTGGTACACGGCATTGGCGAACCGGCCACCTCTATCGTGGCGCCGGCCATCACCAACGCCATGTCCGCGGCGCTGGGCGCACGGATAGACACCCTGCCGGCGGACCTGGAAACGGTACGGGCCATACTGGACGAGAAAAAGAGGTAGCTATGTTTCTGCAAGCGGGCAGCCCCGCGGAACTGCGGGCCTATATGGCACAATACCCCGACAGCCGGTGCATTGCCGGCGGCACGGATATCATGCCGGTGCAAAACCGGGAAAATGACCATGAGGCGGTGTTCATCGATATATCCGGCGCAGCGGCGCTGCACCGGATCGTGTCGGAGGACGGCGTGCTGTCCGTCGGGGCAGCGGCGACCTTCGCCGAGATAGAACGAAACGCGCTGCTGCGGCAGTACGCGCCGGTGCTGTGCCTTGCCGCATCACAGGTGGGGTCCCCTCAGATACGAAATCTGGGCACCATCGGCGGCAATGTGGCACATGGGAGCCCCGCAGCGGACACCCTGCCGGTGCTGGCCATGCTGGACGCGGAGGTGCGGCTGTACAGCGCCACGGATGGCACCTGCCGGGACATACCGGTGGATACCTTCATCACCGGACCGGGACAGACCCTGCTGCGTCCCGGCGAATACATAGAGGCGCTGCGCTTTTCCCCGCCGGAGGCGAGCTGGCGCATGGCCTATGAAAAAGTGGGACGGCGCAATGCGCTGGCCATCTCCCGGCTCAGCGCCTGCTGTGCGGCCAGATGGGAGGGACAGCGCCTGACCGGACTGCGCCTTGCGCTGGGCGCCGTATTCCCCACGCCGCGGCGGCTGTACGCAGCAGAAGCACTGCTTTTGAGGGAACAGCCCTCCCCTGCCGCGGAAATGCAGGCGGCAGAGCTGGTAACACAGGCCATCGTGGCGGCCGCCGGGCGGCGGGCCTCGGCCAGCTACAAGCTGGCGGTGGCCCCGGAGCTGCTGCTGCAGACACTGCGCCGCACCCGAGAGGAGGCGGACCAATGAAGATAGGTTTTACGCTCAACGGCGCGCCCGTCTGCGTGGAGGCGCCGGGGACGGTGTCGCTGCTGACATTGCTGCGGGACTACTGCCGCCTGACCGGCACCAAACGGGGCTGCGACATCGGCGAATGCGGCGCCTGCACGGTGCTGCTGGACGACAGGGCGGTGACCTCCTGCATGGTCATGGCCGGGCAGGTACAGGGCCGCCGGGTGGTGACCATTGAGGGCCTGACCGGACACGACGGCGCACTGAGCCCCCTACAGCAGGCGTTTGTGGACCACTTTGCCGTACAGTGCGGCTTCTGCACGCCCGGCATGATCATGAGTGCCACAGCGCTGCTGCACGAGGACCCGCATCCCTCCCGGGAGAAGATACGGCGGGCGATCTCGGGCAATCTGTGCCGGTGCACAGGCTACGACGCTATTGTGGACGCCATTGACGCCGCAGCGGCGGAGATGTCCAAGCTGGTATAAAACAAGCGTGGTAATTACCCCTTATGGGGCGATTATAAATTCAAAAATACGAAGGAGAAAGACATGAAAAAGCTATTTGCATTGCTGCTGGCGCTTGTCATGGCCCTGTCTCTCGTCGCCTGCGGCGAGAAGAAGGATGATACCGGGGACAAGACCGATGACAGCAACCCCTCCACCGGCATGGAGCTGACACAGGCCACCGATCTGGTGATCGCTACCGGCGGCACCTCCGGTGCATGGTACCCCATCGGCGTCAGCATCGCTGACACCCTGACCAACGTGGACAATAACCTGTTCGTTACCTCCGAGGTCACCAACGGCGGCGTGGAGAACGCCCGTCTGCTGGGCACCCACGCGGCCAATGTCGGCTTCGTGAACTCCGACACCGCGTACTTCGCCACCCATTCCGAGGATGCTTTCGCGTCCGAGCCCGCGTATGAGCTGTACGGCCTGGCCAACCTGTATGACAGCGTGCTGGAGATCGCCGTGCTGGCTGACAGCGGCATCAACAGCATCGCAGATCTGGCCGGCAAGCGCGTGGTGGTGGGCACCCCCGCCTCCTCCGCCTCCACCATGGGCTGGACGGTGCTGAGCACCTATGGTCTGACCGACAAGGACGTGAAGGGCTCTGAGCTGAGCATCGCCGAGGGCGTTGAGGCCCTGAAGAACGGCGATGTGGACTGCGTGTTCATCTTCAGTGCCGCCCCCAACAGCGCCCTGACCGAGCTGTCCGTGACCAAGAACTTCAAGCTGCTGAGCATCGACGAGGAGCATCAGAAGGCCGCGATCGAGCAGCACAGCTACTTCAGCACCGCTACCCTGTCCGCTGACCTGTACACCTGCACCAGCGAGGACACCACCACCCTGGCCATGCCCACTCTGCTGGCCTGTGACAGCAGCCTCAGCAACGAGGCCGCCTATCAGTTCGTGAAGGGCATCTATGAAAATCTGGACGTGATCTCCACCTCCCACGCGATGGCCGCCAAGATCAACCTGGACCACGCTGCCAACATCAACCTGGAGATCCACCCCGGTGCCCTGCAGTACTACCGCGAGATGGGCATTGTTGACTGATCTTCCCTCTCTTTTCCCCCCTGTCCCATCGGACGGCGGGCTTCGGCCCGCCGCCCGGTGCGGCCCCACATTCCGGAAATAACGAAAGGATCGGAACATGGCAACTAAGTCAAAATTCAGCGATGTACTGAGTAAGATCGCGTTTGTGATTGCCGTTCTGCTGACCCTGTTTCAATCGTACACTGCACTGTTCGGCGTTTTGACCGCCGTATACCAGCGGGCGATACACCTTGGTCTGGCGAGCAGCTACATCTTCCTGTTCAACATGGCAAACCCCAAGGAGAAGGGGAAAGTTTTTCACATCATCATCAATTTTATCGGGCTGGTGGCTTCCGCCGGCTCCAACTTCTACATCTGCCTGCACTATGCGGAGATCCAGGGGCGCTTGGGTATCACCACTGAGCTGGATATGATCTTCGGCGCGCTGCTGCTGGTGGCGATCCTGATCATGGGATATGAGTCCCTGGGCTGGGCGCTGCCCACCATCTCCGTGATCTTCCTGCTCTATGGCCTGTTTGGTCATCTCATCCCCGGTGCGCTGAGCCACCAGGCCTTTACATTCAAGCGCCTGATCTCGTTCCTGTATCTGGGTACCGAGGGTGTTTTCGGTTCGGCAATGAGTGTCAGTGCGACATTTATCTTTATATTCATTCTCTTCGGCGCGTTTCTGGAGAAAAGCGGCGCCGGCCAGTTCTTCGTGAACCTGGCACTGACCGCCACCGGGCGCGTTACCGGCGGTCCCGCGCTGGCCGCCGTGGCCTCCAGCGCCCTGATGGGCACCATCTCCGGCAGCGGCGTATCCAACGTCGTGACCACCGGCACCTTCACCATTCCGCTGATGAAGGCCAACGGCTATGACAAGAACTTCGCCGGTGCGGTGGAGGCAGTGGCCTCCAACGGCGGGCAGATCCTGCCGCCGGTCATGGGTTCCGTGGCGTTCCTGATGGCCGAGATGATCGGCGTAAGCTACTTCACCGTGGCTAAGGCCGCAGCTGTGCCCGCGCTGCTGTACTTCTTTGCCGTGGGTATCGCCGTGTACTTTGAGGCCAAGCGGCTGAACCTGCGCCCCGATCCCAATGCCCAGTATGAACGCGTAGGGGTGGTGTTCAAGTCCGGTTTCTACTATCTGCTGCCTATCGCGCTGCTGATCGTGTTCATCATCTGCGGTTACAGCGTACTGCGTGCCGGCGCCTATGCCGCCATCCTGACCATCGCTCTGAGCTATGTGAAGAAGGACACCGCCTTCCACCTGAAGGACTTTGGTGCGGTGGTGAGCGACGTGGCCAAGCAGGTACGTCCCATTGTGGCAGCCTGCGCCTGCGCCGGTATCATCATGGGCATCACCTCCCTGACCAACCTGGGCATCAAGCTCTCCGGTCTGATCGTCACCGTGTCGCAGGGCAACCTGATGATCGCGCTGGTGATGACCATGCTGGTATCCCTGGTCATGGGCATGGGCCTGCCCACCACGGCGGCCTATCTGCTGCTGGCGGTGCTGGGCGCCCCCGCCCTGATCAAGCTGGGCGCGGATCCCCTGCCCGCACACCTGTTTATCCTGTACTTTGGCTGTATGTCCACCATCACCCCGCCGGTGGCTCTGTCTACCTACGCGGCGGCCGGTATCTCCGGCGGCTCGCCCATGAAAACGGGCATTTACGCCATGAAGCTGGCTTCGGTGGCCTTCCTGATCCCTTACATCTTTGTGTACGGGCAGGAACTGCTGCTGTATGGTTCTCTGGGCTCTATCCTGCTGGCCATCCTCAGCGCCTCGCTGGGCTGCGTGGCCCTGGCCGGCGGCATGATCGGCTGGCTGGGCGCAAAGATGCCCATGCCCCTGCGCTTTGTGCTGGTGGGCGCGGCCATTACGCTGATGATCCCCGGCGCGCTCACGGACGTGATCGGCGTGGTGCTGATGGCCGCCTGTGTCATCACAGCTGTGACGCTGAGCAAGCGGCAGACACCGAAGATCCAGTGATCTTACGCGGCTGAAGGGCGGGCCCTCCGCTGACAGAGGCCCGCGGAACAGAAATCATACATATGGAGGAACATGAACATGGACTTCAATTTCAAGGACCGCGACATTATCAACGGCTATGACTTTACCACGCAGGAGCTGTGCCACATCATGGACACAGCCATGATCTATGAAAAGCGCGTAAAAAGCGGTGAGGCCATCAAAGACATGGAAGGTATGCTGGTGGCCACGCTGTTCTTTGAGCCCAGCACCCGGACCCGGCTGTCCTTCAACTCCGCCATTCAGCGCATGGGCGCCAGCACCATCGACCTGGGCAGTGCCTCCGCCTCCTCCCAGTCCAAGGGTGAGACATGGCAGGACACCATCCGCACCGTGGACGGCTATGTGGACGCCATCGTTATGCGGCACCCCGTGGCCGGTTCGGCCATCGAGGCCGCCGAGATCGCGCAGCATCCCCTGATCAACGGCGGCGACGGCGCCCGCCAGCACCCCACACAGGCGCTGCTGGATATCTATACCATGCGGAAGGAAAAGGGCCACATCGGCGGCCAGACCATCACCTTCCTGGGCGACCTGAAGTATGGCCGCACCGTACACAGCTTGGGCTACTTCATGCAGCAGTTCGGCAACCGGATGATCTTCGCCTCACCCGAGGAGCTGAGAATGCCCAAGGAGATCACTGACGACCTGCGCGCCAAGGGCGCCGACATCGTGGAGACCTCCGATGTGAAAGAGGCGCTTTCCCAGTCCGACTTCGTGTATGTCACCCGCGTACAGCGGGAGCGCTTCTCGGATGAGGAGTCCTATCTGCGGTGCAAGGGCAGCTATATCGTCAACAACGAGCTGCTGAAGTGCGCCAAGAAGGATATCACCATCATGCACCCGCTGCCCCGTGTGGATGAAATCGCCACAGAGGTGGACAGCTACCCCGGCGCGGCCTATTTCCGCCAGGCACACAACGGTATGTACCTGCGTATGGCGCTGCTGGGCCTGATCACCGGTCGGATCTGACAGAATACAACAGCAAAAGCTGTGCAGGCGCGGCTATCCCGCCTGCACAGCTTCTGCAAGGAGGACACCATGTACAACACTGTATCCGTCCGTTCCCAGGACATTGTCGTTCCCGGCGTGATGACACTGACGGTCCTGGCTCCCGAGATGACGGCCGCCAGCGCGCCGGGCCAATTCTATATGCTGAAGAGCTGGCGGGAGCAGGACCCGTTCCTTATGCGGCCCATCAGCATCGACCATATCGATATGCAGGCGGGGACACTGACCTTCCTGTACAAGGTGGTGGGGCGGGGAACGGAGCTGCTGTCGCACCTGCGCGGCGGCGACACGCTGGAGCTGCTGGGACCGCTGGGCAAGGGCTTCCCCATCGACGGCAACTGCCGCCGGGCAGCGGTCATCGGCCGGGGTATCGGCATTGCGCCGCTGCGCCCGCTGGTGGAGCAGCTCCGCGCCCAAGGCACGGAGGTCTATGCCTATCTCAGCGCCAAGAGTGAGGACGATCTGTTCCACCAGGAGCTGTTCCGCACGCTGGGCGCCGTGGTGAGGACCACCACCGCGCCGAATGAGCGCATTACCGACGCCTTTGCCGCAGACGCGGCGCAGCTGCCCTTTGACGCCGCTTATTCCTGCGGCTCCAATCGTCTGGCTGCTCACATGAAGCAGCTGCACGCACAACACGGATTCCCGGCCTATGTGTCTCTGGAGGAGCACATGGCCTGCGGTGTGGGCGCATGCAAGGGCTGCACCTGCACCGCCCACGACAAGGACAGCGGTGAAGCATCCTACGTCCGTGTATGCAAAAGCGGCCCTGTTTTTGACGTGGACCGTGTGCTATAATGGAACGCACATCGCATAGCAGCACACCGGTAAAGGGGGAAGCCGCCTTGTCTTCCACGGAAAAACGCATCTATATCTTCGAGAAAGCCCCCGTCCGGCGGGCGGTATTACAGCAAATGCTGCCCACCGTCGCCGGACAGATGGTGGCGCTGCTGTACAACCTGGCGGACACGTTTTTTGTGGGCCTGCTGAATGCACCCATACAGACAGCCGCCGTTACGGTAGCCTATCCCCCCTTCCTGATGATGACTGCCGTGAGTAACCTCTTCGGCATCGGCGGCGCCAGCGCTGTGTCTCACGCACTGGGACGCAGGGATATGGACGGCGCACGGCGCATCTCCGCCATCGCCTTCTGGCTAAGCCTGGCCAGCGCGGCGGTATTCAGCCTGCTGTGCGGGTCGTTTCTGCACCCGCTGCTCTCTCTTTGCGGCGCGGACGCGGAGGTATATCCCGTGGCCGCGGCCTACGCCCGCTGGACGCTGCTGTGGGGCGGCGCGGGCACGATACTGAACCTGCTGCTGTCCAATCTGCTGCGTGCCGAAGGCCGGGCCGCGCTGGCCTTCGCAGGCGTGACGCTGGGCGGCGTGCTGAACATCGTGTTGGACCCGTTTTTCATTCTGCCGCAGTATATGAATATGGGCGCGGCCGGCGCTGGACTGGCCACCGCCATATCCAACACGGCAGGCACGCTGTTCTTTCTGCTGTGTCTGCTGCGGCGGAGCAGCACGGTGCTGTCCCTGCGGCCATGCCATCTGAAGCGTACCGGCGTTTATATCCGGGAGATACTGTCCATTGGTTTTCCCTCCGCGCTGCAATACGCGCTGACGGTGGTGTCGTTAGCGGTGCTGTCCCTATTCGTATCCAAATACGCGGTAGAGGCCGTAGCGGCCTACGGTATCGTGAAAAAGCTGGACAATCTGCCGCTGTACTTTTCGCTGGGCACCTCGGCGGGGCTGCTGCCCTTCCTGTCCTACAACTATGCCTCCGGCGACCGGGAACGGCAGCGGCAGGGCTTTGTCTTCGGCGTCAGCATCACCGTGGGCTTCTCGCTGGCGTGCGTTATCGTGTTTGAGTTGTTCGCGCCGCAGCTGGCGCGGCTGTTCATCCAGGATGACATGACCGTGGCTTACGCCGCCGCCTTTTTACGCAGAATGGTGCTGTGTATGCCCTTCGTGGCCATATGCCACCCCATGATCACACAGTTCCAGGCGATGGGACGCACCAGGGAATCCCTGATCTGCTCCATCCTGCGGAAGGGCTCGCTGGATATCCCGCTGCTGCTTCTGCTGGACCGCCTATACCCCCTGTATGGCTGCGCGCTGGTGCAGCCTGTCGTAGACCTGATCTCCCTGATCGTAGCACTGGTCCTGTACCGACGCCTACGGCGGACATCAGTTGTCTGACGCGCAAAATACACTGGAAAGGAGAAGGCGCGTACACCTCTCGCCGCGCCTTTGCACCGTTGTGAATTACCTGACTGATCTATCCGTGGAGCTGGGCGGCGCGGTGTTCAAAAACCCCGTCATGCCCGCCTCCGGCACCTATGATTATTTTGAAAACAATGCCGACTGCTTCCCCGTCAGTGAGCTGGGCGCGGTTATGATCAAGAGCGTTCACCGCCTGCGGCGGCCCGGCAATCCCGGCCCCCGCATCGCCGAGGTCTGCGGCGGAATGCTCAACTGTGTGGGCATCCCCTCCGTGGGTATCGAGGCCTTTCTGCGGGACGAATTGCCCCGGTATGAGAACATCGGCACCCAGGTCATCCTGAGCATCTCCGGCTCCGAGCCGGTGCACTACGCCGAGATCGCGGAACTGGTAGGCGACGATCCCCGGATCGCCGCCCTGGAAATGAACCTGTCCTGTCCCAACGTGGGCAGTGGACTCCCTTTCTCCTCAGACCCGCAGCTGCTGTACGACACGGTACGTCAGACGCGGCAGCGCACCACCCTGCCTCTGTACGCAAAGCTGTCCCCCAATGTGACGGATATCCGGGTAAGCTGCCGGGCGGCGGAGGACGCCGGCGCGGACGCGCTGACGCTGTCCAACACCTTCCGGGCTATGACCATCGACATACAAAAACGGCGACCCTACCTGGGAAATCTGTCCGGCGGTATGTCCGGCCCGGCGGTAAAACCCATGAATATGTTTCTGGTGTGGCAGGCCTATGAGACCGTGCACATTCCGATCATCGCCTGCGGCGGCATTGCCTCATGGCGGGACGCGGTGGAATACCTGATGGCCGGAGCTTCCGCCGTACAGGTGGGCTCCTGTAATTTCAACGATCCCATGACCATGCACAACATCATCCATGACCTTGATTCCTATCTGCACCGCAATGGCATCGCCTCTGTCCGCGAACTGTGCGGTGCAGCACACAAACAATGAGTAAGGAGTGACGATCATGACGACCGCTTATCGTTCCCTCTCCCCGGAGGCACTGCGCCGGGAATACGCAGAGGTCTCCGCCCGGTTCGACGCCCTGCGTGAACTGGGGCTGGCGCTGAATATGGCGCGGGGCAAGCCCGGCAAGGCGCAGCTGGACGCCGTATCCGACATATTGACCATACTGCACGACCCTGTGCAGTGCCAGGCGGACGGCATGGATGTCCGCAACTACGGGCAGCTGTCCGGTCTGCCCAGTGCTAAAAAACTGTTCGCGGAGCTGCTGGGCTGCCGGGCGGAGGAATGTTTCATCGGCGGCAGCGCCTCGCTGACGCTGATGTATGACACCATCGCCAAGGCATATACCCACGGACTGCTCCACAGCGAAGCACCCTGGAGCCGACTGAACAAGGTAAAATGGCTGTGCCCGGCTCCCGGCTATGACCGGCATTTCAAGATCACAGAGTCCTTCGGCGCGGAGATGATCACCGTGCCCATGACACCCACCGGCCCGGACATGGACCTGGTAGAGACGCTGGTGCGGGATCCCGCCGTGAAGGGTATGTGGTGCGTACCCAAATACTCCAATCCGGACGGCATCGTGTATTCCGCCGAAACGGTGCGGCGCATCGCCGCACTGAAGCCCGCGGCGCCGGACTTTCTGCTGATGTGGGACAACGCCTACTGCGTGCACGAGTTTGAGGGCCCGTTCGTGCCCTTTGACGACATACTGACCCTCTGCCGCGAGGCGGGGAACCCGGACATGGTGTTCGAGTACGCCTCCACCTCCAAGATCACCCTGCCCGGTGCGGGCATATCCGTCATGGCCGCGTCGACGGCTAATCTGGCGTATATGGAAAAGCTGATGGATATCCAAATGATCTCCTACGACAAGGTCAACCAACTGCGCCACGTACTGTTTTTGCAGGATAAGGCACACACGCTGGCGCTGATGCAGAAGCACGCTGCCATACTGCGGCCTAAGTTCCGGTGTGTGCTGCGCTGCCTGGAGCAGGAGATCACACCGCTGGGCATCGCCGCGTGGCAAAAGCCCACCGGAGGCTATTTCGTATCCGTGAACACCCTGCCGGGGCTGGCCAAACGGACGCTGGCGCTGTGCAAGGAGGCCGGCGTGACCATGACCGGCGCGGGCGCTACCTTCCCCTATGGCGTCGACCCGCAGGACAGCAACATCCGCATCGCGCCTTCCCTGCCGCCGGTGGAGGAGCTGGAGAAGGCCATGGAGGTATTCTGCGTATGCCTGCGGATGGCCGCGCTGGAACAGCTCCTGCAAGAGTAAATGCGAAAAGCACACCCCCCGGGGGTGTGCTTTTCAGCTTTTGATCCGGCGCAGTACAGTTGTGCCGGGTGCGCTTTGCTATTAAATTCGCTTATACGCCATATATTAAATCGATGTTTTACTTATTATCTTGCTGCGCGTATAATGAACCGTCGTTTGAAAATAACACGGAACGGAGGCAGCGAATATGGCAAATTGCGCGATCGTAGGTATCAACTGGGGCGACGAGGGAAAAGGCCGCATGGTGGACTATCTGACAGGGCAGTATGATGTGGTGGTGCGGTATCAGGGCGGCGGCAACGCCGGGCACACCGTTATCAACGATATGGGCAAATTCGCCCTGCACCTGCTGCCCTCCGGCGTGTTCCGCCCCGGCGTGATGAATATTCTGGGCAACGGCGTGGCGCTGGACTGCGAAAACCTGGTGACGGAGATGGAAACGATCCGCGCGGCGGGCGTCAGCATCTCCCCGAAAAACCTGATGGTCAGCCACCGGGCCTCCCTGCTGCTGCCGTGGCACCGGGAGCTGGACGCGCTGGAGGAGGCCCGCCTGAAGGACAAGATGTACGGCTCCACCAAGCAGGGCATCGCGCCGTTCTACTCCGATAAGTACCAGAAAAAGACCATTCAGGCCGGTGAACTGCTGTATCCCGATCGCCTGATGGCGCACTTGCAGGACCTGCTGGAGTGGAAAAATCTGATATTGCAGAAGGTCTATGGTGCCAAGGGCTATACCATGGCGGATATGACTGCGTGGCTGGAGACGTATGCCGCGCAGGTCCGGCCCTATGTAGCGGACACCGGGCGGTATCTGCGGCAGGCGCAGGCAGCGGGCAAGGCCATTCTGTTCGAGGGACAGCTTGGCGCGCTGCGCGACCTGGACTACGGTATCTATCCCTACACCACCTCCTCCAACACCATTGCCGCTTACGCGCCTATCGGCGCGGGGCTGCCCACGGCAAAGATCGACGAAGTGGTGGGCGTGGTGAAGGCGTATTCCTCCTGCGTGGGCGAGGGGCCGTTCACCTGCGAGTGGTTCGGTGCCGACGCGGAAAAGCTGCGGGAGGCCGGCGCGGAGTATGGTGCCAAGACGGGCCGCCCCCGCCGGGTAGGCCCCATTGACCTGGTGGCCACACGCTATGGCGTGGAGGTACAGGGCGCGACGAATATCGCGCTGACCAAGCTGGATATCCTCAGCTACATGGACGAGGTCCCGGTCTGCGCCGCCTATGAGCTCGACGGCGAGATCACCCACGAATTCCCCTTCCCTGCCGTGCTGGAAAAAGCAAAGCCCGTTGTGAAATACCTGCCGGGCTGGGGCTGCGATATCTCCGGCGTGCGTACATGGGCGGATATGCCCCAGGCGGCGCGGGACTATGTGGAGTATGTGGAGCAGGCCATCGGCTGCCATATCGGATATGTCTCCGTGGGCGCCGAGCGAGAGAGCCTGATCATCCGATAAACAAGGAGGACCGTTATGTCTCACGATATGTACAGCTCCCCCCTGGCATCCCGCTATGCCTCGGACTATATGCTGCACCTGTTTTCCGACGACAGCCGCTATCAGACCTGGCGGCGGCTGTGGACGGCGCTGGCCCGCGCCCAGTGCCAGTTAGGTCTGCCCATCACCGAAGCGCAGGTCGCCGAGCTGGAGGCACATATCACCGACATCGACTATGATGTAGCCGCCCAACGGGAGCGAGAGGTACGGCACGATGTGATGGCGCACATATACGCCTACGGCAAGGCGGCGCCGTCGGCGGCGGGGATCCTCCATCTGGGGGCCACCAGCTGCTATGTGACCGACAACGCCGACCTGATCCTGTACCGGGATGGCCTTGTCTATCTGCGCGCACAGCTGCTGACTGTGCTGAACAACCTGGCGGCCTTCGCGAAAAAATATGCCGACACGCCCGCCCTGGGCTATACACACTACCAGCCGGCACAGCCTGTGACCGTGGGCAAACGCGCTGTCCTGTGGATGCAGGACTTTCTCGCTGACGTGGAGGAGCTGGACCATGTACTGTCCACACTGCGGTTCTTGGGCTGCCGGGGCACCACGGGCACAGAGGCCAGCTTCATGGACCTGTTTGACGCCGATGAGGCAAAGATCGACGAGATGAACCGCCGCATCGCGGCGGAGTTCGGCTTTTCCGCCTGCTTCCCGGTATGCGGACAGACCTATCCCCGGAAGACGGACAGCCGCATCCTCGGCTGTCTCAGCGGCATCGCCCAGAGCGCCTATCGCATGGCCAACGATATCCGCCTTCTGCAGCATGACCGGCAGTTGGAGGAACCCTTCGAGGCGGATCAGATCGGCTCGTCCGCCATGGCCTATAAGCGCAATCCCATGCGGTGTGAACGCATCTGCTCTCTCAGCCGCTATATGATAGCCGACGCTATGAACGCGCCTATGACCGCTTCCGTCCAGTGGCTGGAGCGAACGCTGGACGACTCTGCCAACCGGCGCATCGCCATGCCGGAGGGCTTTTTGTGCATCGACGCAGTACTGCGGCTGTGTCAGAACGTGACGGCGGGTCTGCACGTCAACGAGGCGATCGTAAATCGCACCCTGCGGGAATATCTGCCGTTCCTGGCCACGGAGGACCTGATGATGGAGGCGGTGAAGCGGGGCGGCGACCGGCAGCAGCTGCACGAGGTCATTCGGAGACACTCTATGGCAGCAACAAAGCGCATGAAGGAAGGTCTGCCCTGCGACCTGCTGGACCGGCTGGCAGGCGATCCGGTCTTCGGACTGAGCCGGTCGGAGCTGGAGCAACTGATGGAGCCGCGGCTGTATATCGGGCGGTGCCCGCAGCAGGTACGGAAATTTCTGGATGCCTGCACGCCGCTGCTTCGGCAGGCGCAGGCCGCTGACGGGGACATCCGGATATGAGCACAGAGAACACCGGGGCGCGCTGAAAATTCATCGCGCGTGAAAAGGCCGAGAGCCGCTTATTCCCAGACCGGAATAAGCGGCTCTTTTGCAGTTATCCATTTGGACATTTGGAAGGCGGAAATACGGTACGGCTCATCCCTTGACGCTTCCCAGCGACACGCCCTCCACGATGTAACGGGAAAGGAGGAAATACATGATGAACATCGGCAGAATAGTGATGGACAGCGCCAGGAATATCACGCCGTAATCGGCGCGGAAAGACTCCCCCATGAGCATCTGCACGAACATGGTCAGTGTCTTTTTCCCGGTGGAGTTGATGATCAGGCTGGGCAGGAACAGGCTGTTCCAGTTGGCTACGAACTGGAAGATGGCCTGTACCGCCAGTGCCGGCTTCATAATAGGCAAGACGATGGCATTGAAGGTGTGGAACTCTCCGGAGCCGTCGATACGGGCGGCCTCCACCACCTCCAGAGGCAGTGCGCCCAGCAGATACTGCCGCAGGAAGAACACCACCACCGGCGTGGTGATGGCCGGGATGATCAGCGGCCAGTAGGTGTCGATCAGCTTCAGCTGTATCATAAACTTATAATAGCCGATGGCGAACACCTGCGTGGGCACCATCATCACCGCCAGGATAAAGCCCCAGGCGGCTTTTTTCAGCTTGAAATCGTAGGCATGGATGCCGTAGGCCGTCAGCGCGGAGAAATAGACCGACAGCGCGGTGGCCGGTACAGTCACCAGCAGAGAATTGACCATGCTGCCCAGGGCGGTAACACCCAGGCCGCGCTGCTTCAGGTCGAAGTTATGCAGGTTTTCCAGCAGATTGCTGCCGAACCAGAAGCTGATGCCGGACTTGACCTCGTTGGAGGTCCGCGTTCCGTTGACGAACATCAGGTAGAAGGGCAGCAGGCTGAGGACGCACAAAAACACCATCACAATGGTGCGGATGATCTTGGCGCGCCGAATGGCGGCGGGGTCGTGGTGCTTCACTGTGCATCACCTCCTGCCTGAAAATGCTTTTTGCGGGGCTGCCGTTCCTTCATAAAGAAGAACAGCAGCATGGAGACCGCCACCGTCACCAGAAACAGCAGGATGGACACCGCCGCCGCGCGGCCGGTATCTGTACTATGCAGGCGCATGATGTACATGGTAACGGTGGTGCTGGTATCGTCTGGATAACCGATGGTGCCGCCGTTGGTATTGAACAGGGCGGGAATGTCGTACAGCTGCAATCCGCCGATGGCAGAGGTGACCAGCGTATACAGCAGCACCGGCTTCAGCAGCGGCAGGGTGATGCGGATAAATTTCTGCCAGGAAGTGGCGCCGTCAATATCGGCGGCCTCGTACAGGGACCTGTTGATACCCATCATACCGGAGATCAGGATCAGGGACGTGTTGCCGTACCACATCCAGAACAGGATAAAGGAGATGGTCAGGCTGGTGGCCCACTTGTCGGACATGATGTTGGCCGTCTGCGCCACCCACCCCAGCTTCCGCAGCGTGGTCATCACCGGGCCGTACTGACACAGCAGCGCGTAGAACACCATGGATACGGAGGCTGCCGTGATGATATTGGGCATATAGGTCAGCACCTTGAATACACCCTTGCCCTTCAGCTGCACGCGGTTGTCGGTCAGCCACGCGGCCACCAGCAGGCTCATCAGGATCTGGGGCACAAAGTTGCAGATCCATATCCGGACCGTGTTTCCCAGATACAGGAGGAAATTGGCCTTCTCCCCCTCTACCAGGCCCAGCACCTTGCCATAGTTCCCCAGCCCCGCGAAAGCAGATGTCTCTACCAGATTACGGGTGGTGTATTCAAACAGGCTGTAATAAAACGTGCTCAGCAGCGGCCACAGGGAGAACACCAGATACACCAGAAAGAACGGCAGAATGAACCGATAGCCGTACTTGCTGTAGCTGATGCCCTTATGCTTCGGTTTTGGTGCACGCATAGTGAGCCTCCTTTCGGGAAATGACCGCAGGCCTCCCTCCCCCCACCGGGGAAGGGAGGCCTGTCGGGAAACGCCTTACTTAACGTTCAGGTAGGAATACTTGTCGTGGATGGAGGCCGCGAAGTCAGTGAGCGCAGCATCCAGATCGCCGTTGGCGATATACGCATCCACAGCGGCGGGCAGCAGCTGCTCGCAGATGACCTGATCCTCACCCACAGCCAGCACATTGATGCCGTCGCACTTGTCAGCGAAGAAGCCGATGATGTCCTGACCGCCGGCGGTCTTATAGGTGCTGGTGGTACCGGAGCCGTTCTCCTTGATGTAATCGATGGCGGCCTTGTTGTTCACATAGTCGCCGTTGGCGGTGTTGATGGCCACCATGGACTCGGTGTTGCAGGTGGTGTAGTAGATGATCTGGCGGGCCAGCTCCTTGTCAGAGCAGTTGGCGGTAGCCGCCAGGCCGGTGCCGCCCCAGTAGAAGGCCTGGGGACCCTGGATCAGTACGGAGTTGTCGGACCAGGTGTCGGTCAGGCACCAGTAGGTGTACCAGGGGCAGCCGGTAAAGGCGATGCAGGCTTCCGTCTCCTCACCGTCGCCGTCCTTCAGCGCGGCCCAGTCGGTGCTCCACATCTTGGTGTCGAAGGTCAGGCCGTCCAGCTTCTTGCTCAGCTCAAAGTAGGTCTTGACGGCGTCATCGATAACGATGTTGTCATCGGCGTCATACCACGCGGAGGTGCGGGCGCCGTTGCAGAATACATACTTCAGATCGTCCGCGCCGCTGAGCAGCTTCACCTTGCCGCCACTCTGCTCATTGACGGATTTGGAGACCTCGATGACCTTATCCCAGGTGCTCAGCTTTTCCTGCAGCTCGGCAGGATCGGTGGTGCCCATGTACTTCTCGGCCAAATCGGTGCGGATCTGCCAGCAGCCGGGCGTGGCCTGCCAGAACAGGGCGTAGGCGTCGCCGTTGGCGTCGCTGCCCAGTTTCAGGTTGTAGTCGTACATATTGGACATATCCTCGGCGGTAATGCCCAGATCAGCGGCCTTCATCAGCTGGCCGGACTGGACGTACTTCTGCACATAGCCCACCTCGAGCAGCATGATGTCGGGATACTGCTCGTTGCTGGGATCGGCCAGGATCGCATCGATCTTGTCCTGATAAATGTTGGAGTCGCCCACATTGACGATCTGGATGCGGGAGACCTGCTCCTCGCTCAGGTACTTGGGCAGCACCTCGTCCAGGATCTTCTGATAGTCGGTGTTCCATGTCCAGATATAGAACGGGTCGGTGCTGGTGCCCTCGGCGTCCTTGTCGGCGTCGGGCTGCTCGGTCTGGCCGCAGGCCACAAGGCTCAGCGCCATGACCAGCGCCAGCAGCATAGTCAAAAACTTCTTCATAGCATTTCCTCCTTAAAAGTGTGTGATATACATACTGTGCCTTCTGCACAGGTATCACCTTATTCGGTGCGGGGTGAGGCTACCGTCCCGCCGGGCAGCAGCGCGCCGGTAACGACGGTGCGGTCCATGACGGTGGTGCGGGGCTTCTCGATCAGCTCGATGAGCCGCGCGGCGGCGGTCCGGCCCAGGGCCGCCGTATCCTGTCGGTACGTGGTCAGCCGCGGGCTCATGGTCTGGGAAAGATAGATACCGTCGTAGCCAGCCACAGAGATGTCGTCGGGGACCCGCAGTCCTGCGGCGGCGATGGTGTTCAGGCCGCCGATGGCGGAAAAATCATCGGGAAACAGAATGCAGGTTGGCGGCTGCGGCAGCGCCAGCAGCGCGGCCGTCTCGCGGGCGCAGCACTCCGGATCGTGGTAGCGCCCTGCGCGTACATAATCCGGCTCCGCCTCCAGCCCCAGCGCCTCCAGCGCCCGGTAATATGAGGTCAGGCGGTTTTGGGTAACGGCAGTGTCCTCGCCGTGGATGAAGGCGATGTGCCGGTGACCGGCCTCGTACACGTGGCGCACCAGCGCCTCCGTGCCGCAGAGGTTATCGGAGGTCACGGCCAGACGGTTGTTGAACACGTGGTCGATGGTCACCAGCGGCAGCCCGCTGTCCACCAGCTCCTGCACCTGCGGGTGGTTAAAATCCACACAGGCGATGACCACGCCGTCCAGACCGCGGTACCGGCAGTGCTGCAAATACGTGGTGGGCTTTCCACCCACGTTGTGGTTGAGGAAGGTGATGTCGTAGCCGTGGGCCTCCGCCTCAGCCTTGAAGCTTTCCAGCACAGCGGAGAAGTACTCATGTGCCAGACCGCTGTGCCTCTCGTCCACAAACAGTACGCCTAAATTATAGGTGCGGTTGGTCTTCAGCGCACGGGCGGCGGAGTTTGTCATATAGCCCATCTTCTCCGCGGCGATACAGATCCGTCGGCGAGTATCCTCTCCGATATCCTGCTGACCGTTCAGTGCCTTGCTGACCGTGGCCACGGATACGCCGCAACGCTGTGCGATGTCCTTCATGGATACCACAGGTGTCCTCCTTCCGTTTGCATAACTTAATCGTTTTCGCTTCTTACAATACCCCATTCGGGCAGAAAAAGCAATATATGTTTGTTTAGAATGCTCAACTTTGTATATTCGCACGACTACAACTACGAAAATTTGTATAATTTCCCAGCGAAAATAAACGTAACAACGTTGCCGCCTATATAATTTTCATTTTTTATGAAATTGGCTGAAAAATAGCTTGCTTTTTACGCAAAAATGCGCTACTCTCTCTATTGAACGCATATCCATATATGCCTTAATCGTTTTCGTAATATCGGCTCCGGCACCACGCCGCGAGCGAAAGGAGACGTTTTTATGCGCTTTGGCCACTTCGACGACGCAAAACGCGAATATGTGATCGAGACACCCCGCACACCGCTGCCGTGGATCAATTACCTGGGCAGCGAGGACTTTTTTGCGCTGGTGTCCAACACAGCCGGCGGTTACGCCTTCTACCGGGATGCCCGTCTCCGCCGTCTGACCCGCTACCGCTATAACAACTGCCCGCTGGACAGCGACGGCTTTCATGTATACGTCAAGGACGGCGACACCGTCTGGAACCCCGGCTGGCAGCCCACGCAGACGGAGCTGGACGAGTATGAGTGCCGCCACGGACTGGGCTATACGATCCTCCGCGGCTCCAAAAACGGCATAGCCGTCCGTCAGGAAATGCTGGTGCCCAAGGGCGACAACTGCCTGCTGACCCGGCTGACCGTCACCAACGAGAGTGATGCGCCCCGCACAGTGTCGCTGTTTCCCTATGCGGAGTTCTGCCTGTGGGACGCCATGGACGACAGCTCCAATTTTCAGCGCAATTTCTCCATTGGCGAGGTGGAGCTGGAGCCCAACGCCATCTATCACAAGACCGAGTACCGCGAGCGCCGGGATCACTACGCCGTGCTGTGGGCAGACCGCCCTTACGAGGGCTTTGACACCAGCCGCGACGCCTTTATAGGCGTGTATGGCGCGCCGTCCATGCCCCAGGCGGTGAAAAACGGTGCCTGCACCGGCAGCGTGGCTCACGGCTGGGCGCCGGTAGGCGCCATGCAGTTCACGCTGTCGCTGGCCCCCGGCGCATCCCAAACCCTGCTGCTGGGCCTGGGCTACATTGAAAATCCGGAGGACGCCAAATGGAGCGCTCCCGGCGTCATCAACAAGGAAAAGGCCCACGCCATGATGGAGCGCTACAGCTCCGACGCAGCCTTTGACCGGGCGCTTGCCGCCCTGTGGGACCATTGGAGCCGGCTGCTGGACGGCTATCAGGTGTCCTCCGGTGACGAGAAGCTGGACCGCATGGTAAACATCTGGAACCAGTACCAGTGCATGGTCACCTTCAACATGAGCCGTTCCGCCAGCTACTTCGAAAGCGGTATGGGCCGGGGCATGGGCTTCCGTGACTCCTGTCAGGACCTGCTGGGCTTCGTCCACATGATCCTCCAGTGGGCAAGGGAACGCATCCTGGACATTGCCGCCACCCAGTTCCCCGACGGCAGCGCCTATCACCAGTACCAGCCCCTGACCAAGAAGGGCAACCTGGCTGTGGGCAGCGGCTTTAACGACGACCCGCTGTGGCTCATTGCCGGAACGGACGCCTACCTCCGCGAGACGGGCGACTGGACCATTCTGGACGAGCCGGTGCCCTTCGACACGAAAGCCGGCACGGAGCAGCCGCTGCTGGAGCACCTGCGGCGCAGCTTCCGCTATACCGTCGACCACCTGGGGCCCCACGGTCTGCCGCTGATCGGCCGCGCCGACTGGAACGACTGTCTGAACCTCAACTGCTTCTCCGCCCATCCCGGCGAGAGCTTTCAGACCACCGGACCCAGTGAGGGGCCGGTGGCGGAAAGCGTGTTTATCGCCGGTATGTTCGTGAAATACGGCCGCGTCTGGGCGGATATCTGCCGTCATCTGGGTCTGGATGCCGAGGCAGACGATGCCGAGAGCGCCATTACCGCCATGGAGCAGACGGTCCTGGATGCCGGCTGGGACGGTGAGTGGTTCCGCCGCGCCTACGATGCCTTCGGTGCGCCCGTCGGGAGCCAGGTATGTGAAGAGGGCCGGATATTCATCGAGCCGCAGGGTATGTGCGTCATGGCGGGCATCGGCGCCGCCACCGGCCAGGCCGCGCAGGCGCTGGCGAGCGTGCAGCGGTATCTGGACACCCAATACGGCATCGTCCTGCTGCACCCGGCCTACACCCGGTATCATCTGGAGCTGGGCGAGATCACCAGCTATCCCCCCGGTTATAAGGAGAACGCCGGTATCTTCTGCCACAACAACCCGTGGATCACCTGCGCCGAGACGGTGCTGGGGCACGGCACACGCGCCTTCGAGGTCTACCGCAAGACCTGCCCCGCCTATATTGAGGACATCAGTGAGATCCATCGCACTGAGCCGTATGTATACAGCCAGATGGTGGCCGGCAAGGACGCGCCCACCTTCGGCGAGGGCAAGAACAGCTGGCTCACCGGCACGGCAGCCTGGACATTCGTCAGCATCTCGCAGGCCATTCTCGGCGTGCAGCCCACGCTGGACGGTCTTGCTGTCGCCCCCTGCATTCCCGCGGGATGGGCAGGCTATACCATCAAGCGCCGCTACCGCGGTGCAGTCTACCGCATCACTGTGGAGAATCCTCACCACGTAGAAAAGGGAATCGCTTCCATCACCGTGGATGGAACATCCATCACCGGGAATGTGCTTCCCCCGGCCGCACCCGGCACAGAGGTGCAGGTACGCGTGGTCATGGGCTGAGCGCAATAATAACAACACATCCCCCGCGCAGATACGCTGCACGGGGGATGTGTTGTTATTTTGAAAAGGAGTATACCGTGCAGTGCCGGTATACTTCGCCCCGCCGCAGCAGCGGCTGTGGAAAGTTTGGGTGGTGTACCGCATCCGGCAGGAACTGCGGCTCAAGACACACGGCACAGCGGGGCTCATATACCGCCCCATTCTTTCCGCCGCGCCGGGACAGCCAGTTGGCCGTATACAGCTGCACACCGGGAGAGGTGGTGTCCATCGTCATGGCGATGCCGCTGCTGTCGCCCCGCAGCACCGCCGCACGGCGCAGACCGGCCCCGTCCACGCAGAAATGGTGGTCATAGCCGTTCACCAGCCGCAGCTGCTCCGCCGGGGTGCCGATATCACGTCCGACAGCCTTAGCTGCGCGGAAGTCAAAGGGCGTCCCCGCCACCGGCAGCGCCCGCCCCGTGGGCAGGCAGCCGGGAGATGTCTCCAGATACCTCTCCGCCGCCAGTGCCAGCGTATGCGCCATAGCCGTACCGCCGCCGTTCAGGTTGAAATAGCTGTGGTTGGTCAGGCTGCACAGGGTGTCGGCATCGCTTTCCGCCTCGTATTCGATCCGAAGCGACTCGCCGGCCAGCCGATACGTCACCGACACCGCCAACGTTCCGGGATACCCCTCCTCCCCGTCAGGCGACAGACGGTGCAGCCGCAGGCCGTCCGCCAGCGGCTCCGCCGCCCAGATATATTTGTCAAATCCCCGCACGCCGCCGTGGAGATGGTTCTCTCCGTCGTTTTTCGCCAGTGGGTACGTCTTGCCGTTCAGTTCGAAGGACGCCCCGCCGATTCGGTTGCACACCCGGCCCACTGTCGCGCCGACATAGCCGTCGTTTCGCTCGTATTCCGACAGGGTGTCATAGCCCAGCACCACATCCACGCCGCCGAACACCAGCCGCCGCAGCGTTGCGCCGTAGGTAAGCACCTCCGCTGTCAGAAACTCATTTTCCAGTGTCCAGCTTTCCACGGTCTCGCCGAGCGCTGTTATGCCGAAAGTCTGACACATCTCCCTCATCTATGCTGCCTCCTCTCCACAGGGGCATTTCAGCTTTTCGCCCTTAGTATAGTCTGCATTTTGCCAAAAAGCAAGGGCTCCGATGTACATAAAGCCAGCCGGACGTTGGACGGTCCTTTTGCGGCCGGAGAGCAAAAAGGAAACCGCCCGGTGGGCGGTTTCCTTTTTGAGGGGAGGTAAGGGAGATCACTCAGGCAGCCACAGCGGCCCGTTTACGGGAGATGTTCTTCATGACCAACAGGGCGGCAATGATGCACACCGGGGTCACGGGCAGAGCCAGCACGGGAGCCACCAGTCCGGCGAACAGGAAGCCGATCAGGGAGGAGATACCAACCGTCAAGGCATAGGGCAGCTGGGTCTTTACGTGCTGCAGATGGTCGCAGCAGGCGCTGGTGGAGGACTGGATGGTGGTGTCGGAGATGGGGGAGCAGTGGTCACCGAACAGACCGCCGGAAACGACCGCGCCGATAGCCAGAGTCAGGGGGATACCCATTGCGTTGGCCATGGGCAGGGCGATGGGCATACCCAGGGCCCAGACGCCCCAGGAGCTGCCGGTGGCGAAGGACACCACCACGCCGATCAGGAACAGGATGGCGGGGATCAGCGCCGCGGGGATAGAATCCTGCACTACGCCGGTGAGGAACTGGCCGATATTCATGGACTTGGTCAGACCGCTGATGCTCCACGCACACACGAGGATCATAATGACCTGCATCATGCTGGCCGCACCCTTCGTCCACTTGTCAATGGCACCGCCCAGGGTAATGAGCTTTGACTTAATGCCCACGATTCCGGCGGCGATGGAGCCGGTGAGGAAGCACATGGCGATGGCCATCTGGATATTGGCGTGGCCGAAGCAGCCAATGAAGCCGTTGACCCAGATCTGGCCAGTGTAGAACACCACGGCGAAGATGGTAAGGATCAGAGTGATCATGGGGGCCAGGAAGTTGGCCATGCTCAGCTTGCAGTCCTCGGCGAAGTCGGTCTCGGGGGGAGTGGCGATCAGGTTGTCGGTGTCGCTGTAGGTCTTGCCGGTCTCGATAGCCAGCTTCTCGGCCTTGTACATGGGGCCGACATCCAGACCGAACAGGATGACCAGCAGGACGGTGATGACGGAGAACACACCGTACAGGTTGAACTGGAACATGCCGAAATACAGGTCGTAGGCACCCACGCCGGTGAGGTTCAGGGCGGCGATCTCGGCGGCCAGCAGACCCACCAGGTACACGCCGTTATCACTGATGGGGGACATAGAGACCAGCGGTGCGCCCATGGCATCGGTGATGTAGGCCAGCTTTACGCGGGAGATATGGGTCTTGTCGGTGACGGGACGCATGATGACGCCCACCAGCAGGCAGCCCTGATTGAAGATGAATACGAAGGGGGCGATCCAGGCCAGCAGCTGGCTCTTTTTGCGGTTGTTAGCCACCTTCTCGGCCCAGCGGCCGAAGGCCTCCGCGCCACCGCAGGCGCTGAGCATATACATGAAGCCGCCAATGAGCGCCATGATGATCAGCATGCCCGCGTTCCAGCTGTCGGCAATAGAGGGCACCAGGTACCCAGTGAAGCTGCCGATCAGGCCGTCGATGGGGTTAAAGTGATGGATGATGGTGGCACCTACCCAGATGCCGATGAACATGGAGATGATGGTCTGCTTGGTAACGAAGGCCAGGACGATGGTGACCAGCGGGGGGACCAGGCACCATGCGCCGTACTCCGGTGCCGCTTCGCCGTCACCGGCAGCATAGCCGATAACGGTCAGAGCGAGCATGAGAACGGCCACCAGACATACACCGATAAGATTTCTTTTCTTTTTCATGATTCTCTCCTCTCTTGTATCGTCTTATTCTGATGCGTGGGAAAGGGGATGTCAACGGGAATATACCAACTTACCTCCCAAGTAGGTTTGCTCAACTTTGGTGTTGACGATCTCATTCTCCGGGACGGAGAAGATGTCCTGGGACAGGACGATGAAGTCCGCCAGATAGCCGGGGCATAGCTTGCCCTTGACGTTTTCCTCGTAGCTGGTGTAGGCGGAGCCGGTGGTGTACAGCGCCACGGCCTCCTGCACGGTCAGCTTCTGCTGCGGCAGCCAGCCGCCCGCAGGCTGTCCATCCAAATTCTGAGAGGTGACGGCGCAGTGGATAGCCAGGATGGGGTCGAAGGATTCCACAGGGGCGTCGGAGCTGCCGGAAACGTGGATGCCCTTGTCCAGCATGGTCTTCCAGGCGTAGGAGGTGGAGACACGCTCCTTGCCCAGCAGCTCCTCGGCGATCTCCATATCCGCACGGATGAACAGGGGCTGGATGTCCGCCAAAACGCCGTTGCGGGCGAAGCGGTCCAAAATATCTTCGCTGGTGATCTGACAGTGGATGATGCGGAACCGTGGATCGGGCTTGGGGTACTTGGCGGCGATCCTTTCATAGCAGTCCAAAATCACGTCCATGGTATAGTCACCGATGGCATGGATGGCCAGCTGCAGGCCGTTGCGGTAGGCTTTTTCCAGCAGGTCATAGAACACCTTCTCGTCATAGACGAAGATGCCCTTATTTTCCGGGTCGCCCTCATAGGGCTCGCGCAGCGCGGCGGTCTTTCCGCCCAGGGAACCGTCGGGCAGCAGCTTGAAGGCACCGATCTTGAAGAACTCGCTGCCGTCGCCGGTGCGGCCGCTGTGGCGGTGGAGGTAGTCCTCCAGCTGCGCGTCGGTGATGAGGCGGAGCTGCTGGATGAAGCGCACGTTCAGCTTGCCCTCTTTGTCCAGTTCCTCATAGGCGGCCAGAATGTCATCGATAGTGGCGTCCCACAGCTTGAAGTCGTCGGTCTGTACGGTGGTCAGACCGGTGGACAGCAGATCCTTCTGATAGTCCAGGATGAACTGCTTCAGCTGTTCCTTGGTGTACTTGGTCAGGATGTCATAGACCAGGTGCCGGGCGCGCTCGTGGAGCATGCCGGTGGGGACGCCGTTTTCATCCACCACGATGTGACCGTCCTGCAGCGTAGGAATATCATCAAAAATGCCGGCGGCCTTCAGCGCGGCGGTGTTGGCCACGGCCACGCTGCAGCAGGTACGGGTAAAGATGGCGGGGTTGTCCGGGCAGAACTTGTCCAGATCCTGCCGGGAGGGCAGCACAGGCACGTCGAACTCATTTTCGTTCCAACCGCCGCCCTGGATCCATTCGCCCTTTTTGATGCCGCGGTCGGCGATGTACCGGCGGGTGCGCTCGGCCATTTCCTCCAGGGAGCGGATACCGAAGAAGTTAATCTTCTCCTTATCCGTGGCATAGCAGAGGAAGTGCTCGTGGCTGTCGTGGAAGCCGGGCAGCACGGTCTTCCCGTGCAGGTCCACCACCTGACACTCGCCAGCGGGGACATCGCAGTTCACATCCAGAATGCGGCCGTCCTCCACCAGCAGGGAATGAACGACCTCTGTGCCGTTCATGGTGTGGATGCTGCCATTGCGGAACAAAGTTTTCACGATTTGCTCTCCTTTCTTATTACAGGATGATCCAGCAGATCACCCCAGTGACCAAAGTGAGGATCGCTGCCGTCAGCAGCGTGAAGCGCAGTACCGTGCCCTCTTCGCCGGGTACGCCGCCGGCTGTGGTGCCCAGGATGATCTTGCTGGGGGAGATCATACTGCCGGCGGAGGCGCCGGCGGTCTGCGCCGCCAGCAGGGGGCTGCTGCTGACGCCGAGGTCGGCGGCTGCATTCACCTGTACATCGGTGAACAGGATGTTGGAGGACATGTTGCTGCCGGTGACAAAGGAGCCTATCACACCCAGCACGCCGGCCAGCAGCGCGTACCACCGACCCATGACGTGGGTGATGCCCTGCGCCAGCACCAGCGTCTGGCCGCTGCCGCTCATGAGCTTGGAGATGATCAGCAGCAGGATCAGGGACACGGCTACGGGTCTTGTTTTCTGCAGCGTCCGTGACAGCATGACGCGGAGCTGTGAACGCTCCAGCAGACCGCGGCCATGGAGCAGGGCGTAGCTGATGATACAGGTCAGCAGCAGTACGCTACCGGAATCCACCAGCGGGTGGAAGGGAGAGTACTTGGCCGTGGCAGCATTGACGATGCCGTAGGCGGTGCGGGTCTCGGGGAAAGCGAACCCCACGCTCCAGCGGCTCAGCGCCTCGTGGACGGAAGGGATCACCAGAAGTACTACGGTAACAAGGATCAGCACCATATAGGGGGCAAAGTACAGCCAGACGGCGCCGCGAGGCTTTTCCGCGCCTGTCGCGGAGGTCCGGCGTACCATCATGGGGCTGCCTTCACAGGCGTATGCTCTGCGGTACATGGGCAGACGGGACAGGGGGAGTATGGCGGCCATAGCCACGGTGGCGGGGATAAAGGCCGCGATGGAGGCATTGTACTGTGCGACCAGCAGCTCGCCGCCGCCGTGTATCAGGGCGATCACAAGGACAAACACAGCGCCCTGCCGCAGCCCGCGGCCCCGGTCATACAGCCAGCAGATCAATGCGCCAGCGGCCAGGTTCAGTATCCACAGAAGCAAGGCGGTGTAGCGGGCAGTCAGATGCAGCTCCGTGCCGGTGATACCGGAGATCTGCACCAGCACGTCCCAGGCCACAGCCAGCGTGCCGAAGGTGTTGCCCCAGGCTTGGCCCAGCAGGGCGATGATGACCGCCATGGTAGGACGGACGCCCAGCGCCACCAGCATGGGGACGCATATGGCGACCGGAACGCCGAAGCCGGTGATACCCTGCAGAAATCCCACGAATACCCAACCTACTGTCAGGATGCGGAACAGCTCGTGGGGACTCAGCTGCCGCATGGTGTCGTTCATCACATCTATGGCGCCGGAGGCGGCGATGAGCTCGTACAGCAGCAGCGCGGGGAAGATGATATATAGAATGGTGGCTGTGCTCCACACGCCTTTCAGACTCTCGAACAGTACCAGCTGTATGTCCGCTTTGTACACTACTAAGGCGGACAGTACGGTCAGCAGCAGTGTCACACCTGCGGCGCGGGCGGTAGATACGCGGAAAACCGCCAGCAGCATAATCAGCAGCAGTATAGGTAAAAAGCTGACGCACCAGGTCAGAACAGTAATTTTCATGTGCTCCCTCTTTTGCGGTCTGAAGTATTTTCACCTATAGGGTAGCACGATTTTCTCGGCCATGCCCGCCGCACGGCACAAATTCGCGCCCGGTTTTTTGTGCGTCTGCACAAAAGGCGGTTTACACTTATGGGGTATAATGGTATCATCAAAATAGGGGGTGTTTTGGTATTTTGCCGAAGGGAGGCGCACTTATGACGCTGCGGGAGCTTTTGAAACAGAATGAGCTGCGGGTGGTGGAGGTGGCCGCCGGTGCGGACGGCCTGGCGCGCACCATATCCGGCGCAGTGATGTTCGATAACCCGGAGATGGTCAATTGGATGCGTGCCGGAGAGATCATGCTGACTACGGGCTACTTTTTGCTGGACGATCCGGTAAAGCAGGAGAAGGTGCTGCGGGACCTGGCCGACAGCGGCTCCGGCGGCCTTGTTATTAAAATGAAACGGTATTTTCATGAGATACCGCCCGCTATGCTGCAGCTGGCCGATGAGCTGCACTTCCCGCTGATGCGTATTCCCTACCACACCTCCCTATCCGAGATCAGTGAAGCCGTCAGCAAATATGTTTACGGCATCAACGAGGAACAGGCGCTGCAGATGGTGTATCAGGCCATGTTTGATGTGCTGCAGGGACACGCGGAGGTGGAATATCTGCTGAAAAAGTGCGGCCCGCTGCTTCACGTGCCGCTGCTGTATATGACACCGAGCCGGAAGATACAGTGCGTTTCCCAGATGCTGCAGCCGGGGCTGCGGGAAGAACTGACTGTGGGGCAGGTGCTGTTCTCTGTGCCGGAGCGCGTCAAGGAGGTAGAAAAACTGCGGACAGCAGGTCTGTCCGCCGGGATCTATCCCTTACAGCAGGAGGACCAGTGCGTGCACATCTATCCCATCCACTCCGAGCAGGAGATCATGGGGTATCTGGGCGCGATCCGCCCCGCCAATGCGCCGCTGACCGAGAATGAGAACACATTGTACCGACGTATTGCCGCCGCCTGTACGCTGGTGCTGATCAAAAAGCGCGGGGGTTCATCCTCCAGGAGGGAGATCAGCCACTTCCTGGACAGCCTGGTGACGGAGGGAGCTTTGTCCTACGGCGAGATCGTCAAATCCGCCAACTACTGCAATATCCCGCTGTATTCGCCCTATATCTGTGCGCTGATCTCCTTCACCGAGCAGAACCGGCTTCTGCAGACGTCAGAATGGCTGGGCACCAGCGCCCTGCTGCGCAGCCAGTTGGCGGACAAGTGGGAGATGCTGTCCGGGAATATCAGCTATGCTTTCGCCAAGTACAACAACGTGATCCTTGTGCTGCAGCAGAGCGAGAGCCTGCCCGTGTATGAGCAGGTGGCGCTGGTGCGGGAGTACTGCGGGGACCTGATGAAGATGCTCAGCGCTAAGGGGCAGGATCGGGGTGTGATCTTCGGCATCGGTGACCCTGTGCCCTCGCTTGCGGAATTCTGCCGCAGCTATTCCCAGGCGCTCCGCACGGTGGATCTGGCCAGCAGGATATGCGACGAGCGTATTGCCACTTACCGCCGGTATATTCTCTGCGAGCTCATCTATGACTCACCCAATGCGAAACTGGCGCTGATCCAGCGGATCAAGCCGCTGCTGGCGTACGACGAGGAACACAATACCCAGCTGCTGTACACGCTGGAAACCTATTTCAACAACTGTCAGAACTCCGTAAAGACCTCCAAGGCGCTGTTTATCCACCGGAACACGCTGCTGTACCGGCTGGACCGTATTGCCGAGATATTGGATCTGAACTATAACGACAGCGAGCAGATGCTGACCTTCCAGCTGGCGCTGAAAGCGTTTCTGATGTGCCAGTAAAGTAAAACCGGCCCCACGGCTATGCCGTGGGGCCGGTCGGTCAGTTCAGTTATTCCGCAGCTCAAGCTGCAGGCGGTCGGTGATCATGGCGGCGAACTCCTCCGGCTGCGTGCCGATGGCGCTGACCTTCTCCCCGCCGTGGGGCAGAACACGATACTCCATATTGTCCTCTTTTCGCGGGATACGGTCCCGCCGATATTCTTTACGGGCATTGTGCCATATTGCGCGGCCTGAACAAGCCCGGCCGGGTATTGGACGCCCGGACAACGGACTGTACCCGCACATTTATATGCTGTATATCACGGTGCTCCGCCACGCCGGGGTTGCGAAAAGCGCGCGTCCGTGGTACCATCGATTGACAAGGACAAACAAGTCCTTGTCAATCGATGGTACAGTGAAAAAACAAGTTCTATGGAGGGACACCCTTGAAAACGGATCATCTGGCTTTGCTGCGCAGCGGCGCGCCGCTGTCCACCCGGCAGCAGATCAGCCTGACGCTGCAGCTCAGCTGGCCGGCCATCATGGCACAGCTGGCCACTATTATCATGCAATATATCGACGCGGCCATGGTTGGCCGCCTGGGCGCGTCCCAGTCGGCGGCAGTGGGGCTGGTGGCCTCCACCACCTGGCTGTTCGGAGGGCTGTCCTACGCGGCAGCTATGGGCTTCAACGTGCTGACGGCGCAGCGGGTGGGCGGCGGCCGCCTGGCCGAGGCGCGCAACATCCTCAAGCAGGCGCTGGTGCTGTGCCTGGCCTTCAGCGTGGTCATGGCGGCACTGGCGGCGGCACTGTCTGCGCCGCTGCCCCGGCTGCTGCGGGCAGAGCAGGAGATCTGGCGGGATGCCTCTGCCTATTTCCTGGTGTACAGTCTGTTCCTGCCCGCCCTCCAGCTGGACAACGTGGCGGCGGGACAGCTGCAGGCCACCGGCAATATGCGCACGCCCGGTGTCTGCATGGTGCTCATGTGTGCGCTGGATGTGGTGTTCAACACCCTGCTTATTTTCCCCACCGGTACCATCCGGCTGGGCGCACTATCCCTGCCCGGCGCGGGACTGGGCACGGCGGGCGCCGCCCTGGGCACTGGCCTTGCGGAGCTGGCGGTGGGGTTGTACCTGCTGTATTTCGTCCTGCGCCGCAGCCCGGCGCTGCGGTTGGAGAAGGGTGAGCGTCTGCACCTTGACCGCACACAGCTGCGCATGGTGCTCCGCATCGCGGCGCCAGTGGCATCGGAAAAGGTGATACTGTCCACCGCGCAGATCGTGTCCACCGCCATCGTGGCGCCCCTGGGCACCGTGGCTATCGCTGCAAACTCCTTTGCTGTCACGGCGGAAAGCCTGTGCTATATGCCCGCCTACGGCATCCAGAGTGCCGCGGCCATGCTGGTGGGGCAGAGCGTGGGAGCGGGACGCCGCCGCATGGCCAGACGCCTGGGCTGGGTCACGGTACTGCTGGGTATCGTTGTCATGGTCGTCACCGGCGGGCTGCTGTACGCCTTCGCCCCGCAGATGATGGCGATACTGACGCCGGACAGCGACATCATCGCCCTGGGCACCCGCGTCCTGCGTATTGAGGCCTTTGCCGAGGCTATGTACGGCGCGTCCATCGTGGCCGGCGGCGTATTTCAGGGTGCAGGCAGCACACTGGTGCCCACGCTGTTCAATCTGGGCACCATGTGGGGCATCCGCCTGCCACTGGCGTGGCTGGCCGCGCCCCGGTGGGGACTGCCCGGCGTGTGGGCGGCCATGTGCGCGGAACTGTGCGTCCGGGGCCTGCTGTATCTGATACGGCTGGGAGGCAAACGCTGGCTGCCGCCGGAGGGGCCGGCCGGGCAGGTATAGACACAGCGGTACGAATGAAAGCAGAAAACTCTGCATAGCAACACCTATACCTTATCCAGACCGCCATCGAGCAGGGCAAAACAGAGCTGGCAGAGCACCTGTACGCCCTGCTGCAATCAAATCCGCTGCCGCGAGAGGAATGGCGTGAAGACCCCGATGCGTTCAAATCTCTGATGGAGGAACCTGCCGATACGGAGGATAACGCGCCGATGTACCGCTACTGAAGCAGCGAAGAAAAACAGCGTAAACGGCATGGGTAGAAGCGTTCACAAATATCTGCTATAATTTTTTTGAAGAAATTTTGAAAATCGTGAAACCAAATCCGATTTTTGTCGGGATATATAGTGAAGGAACCTGACAGCAGATGCGAAAGGAGGTTCGCCCATGCAGGATGAAATGATCGTTGACTTATACTGGAAAAGAGATGAGAGTGCCATCAGCGAAACGGAGTGGAAATATGGGCGGTATCTTTCAAAGATCGCCTACAATATCCTCTCCGACTGGGAGGACAGCAAGGAAACCGTCAACGATACCTACTTAAAGGCGTGGAACTCCATGCCAACGCATAAGCCAAGCGTCCTCTCCACTTATTTAGGAAAAATCACACGACAACTATCCATTGATGCGTTCCGCACACGCAACAGGGATAAACGGAAGCACTCGGAATATGCAGTCTCTCTTTCCGAGCTGGAGGATTGTATTTCCGGCAGCGAAGCCACGGAGCAGAGCATAGAATTGAAACTGCTTGCGGAAGCGATCAATACCTATCTCTACACACTCCCGGCAGAAGCACGAAACACTTTTGTCGGCAGATACTACTTTGCGGATCCTATCCGAGAAGTCGCAGACTACTACGGCATGAGTGAACCGAAGGTCAAGAGTATGCTCTACCGAACAAGGCAAGGTTTGAAAGAATACTTGGAAAAGGAGGGCTATGAGCTATGAAGAAAGAACACATCAGTGACGCTTTGAATATGCTGAACGATGATATTATCGAGGAAACCAACAATGTCCGCACCAATGCGAAGCCGAAGCGCAAGTGGGTTAAATGGGGAGTTGTTGCAGCCTGCCTGTGTCTGGCGGTGACTATCGCCATTCCTGTACTTCACCATAAGGGAGGTCCTGACACCCAAGATCCCGTGCAGAACATTGCCGCACTTGAGTACAACGGCAAATTTTACGAGGCTGTCAAACTTCCGGAGGTGCTTGAGAAGTATGGTCTGCCGCCTGAAATCACCGCCGATATGGCTGGCGAACACATTTCCTACCTGAAATCTGACGGAGGCATTGGCTATAAAAGCACTGTCAGCCAGACTGACATCGAGCTATACCGGTATGCACCTGCTGTTTGTGATGGCGTATATGTTCTGCGAGACGGTGACACATGGTATGCCGCGCTGTTCTGCAACTTCTATCAGTTTGACAGCAACACAAACTGTTCGTTCACCGAGCTTTATCGCGTGTATGGCATTGAGAGCGCAGACGATATTGCATCCATTACAGAAATGAAGTGGAACAACGAACAAGAAGTTGGCTCACCGGTAACAAATCGGCAGGAAATCACCGAGTTCTATCACATGACGATTACACTTGTGAGTTATGGAAACGATGACTTCCAGACGGAAGTATTTGATGGTATCCCCGAAGAAAATCAACAGGAAGCGCACACTGCTTTTGCCGATGATCGAAGAAATCTCCGAATCGAAACCGCCTCTGGCTTGCGCTTCTTTATCTCCTTCTATCCGAACTATGACTGGATTGAGGGCGGAGGCACAATGTCCTATTTCAAAATTGATAAACAGATGCACGGATGGATTGAGAGAAATTTGAACAGATAACAGTTGAAGTATATAAATATTAGAAAAGAGCAGCTATTTTCGCATAGAAAACAGCAGCTCTTTTCGTTTGCCCCAAAAATCAAGAAAGGAGTGACTGGTAATGTGGACTTTTTGACCTTTGGCCACAGGGATACGGACGCGCTTCGCTTTGAGAATATGGACATTGCCGAGGAGTTGCTGTCTCTGACAGATGGATCAGCGTGCGAACAGATGCGGCTTTCAGGTCGAAAATCAATGGGGGCACTGTTTAGGTGCCCCCATGTCGTGCTTATGTAGTGGAAACTGTTTCCGCCGGGAATTGCCGGCCGGTGTGGTCGATGGTGTAGGGCGGATCGAGGATCAGCTGACTGATGGGCACAACGGTATACCCGTCGTTGATCAGGCAGTCGAGGATGGCAGGCAGGGCCTCCGGCGTGTGTAGCGCAGCGTTGTGGAACAGCACGATGCTCCCCGGCTGCACCTTGGATGTTACGCGCCTGCATATCGTATCCGCGTCGTAGTCCTTCCAGTCCAGGGAGTCCCTATTGGCAAGGACTTGAAGCCGTTGTCGCGCAAGGGTTTGCGGGTTTGAGGATGATGCGCATCAGGCAAAAAATTGACCTGTAAATGGGGCGTTTGGCGGGTGATTCAGGCGCGGGAGAGGTCAAATTCGAGGGGGTGTGCGCAAGGACGGGAGGTGGTTGGAAAATGGGGACGAATGCGGTATACTAAAAGTAAGGTATGGCGACGCCTCCTTGCTGAATATTGCACTTACATGGTCGAAGATACCTTTGTTGCCTTGGATTATCGATGCCGTGGCCTACCTCAAAAAAATCAAAGCGATCTGACGCAGACGGCACGGAACCCCCGTGCCGTTTTCTCATATTACTGCCTATTCGGATATTCTATCTACATATATTTTAAAGATTTATATGCAGATAATCGGGGCAGTGGCTTGTTTTTCTGCACATAATATGCTATAATTTGTGTGCAGAAAGGCTGGTGCTGTATGAGAAGATTCGATTACTCCTTTTTGAATAACGGCTTGCTGCCGGCAAACCTTGTGAACCTCACTTCCAATATTGCGGCGCTCAAAACTATGGCTGGCGTGCGCAAGGAAGAATACACGCAGATCTTCACGGAGCTGGAGGCTGTCGCAAAGGTGCAGTCCATCAAAAGCTCCAATGCCATCGAAGGCATCGTGACCAGTGACGAGCGTATCGCCGCTATTGTCAATCAGAACAGCACCCCGCTGAACCACAACGAGGCGGAGATCGCCGGATACCGTGATGCGCTGAATGAAATCCACTTGGGCTATGAGCATATTGACTTCCGGCAGAGCGATATTCTGCGGCTGCACGAAATAATGATGAGCTTTGCGGGCTATGAGTACGGCGGGCAGTACAAGACGGACGACAATGTGATTCTGGAGATCGACGCAGACGGAAACCGCCGTGTCCGCTTCCGTCCCACGCCCGCAAGCGAAACCTCGAAAGCAATGGAACAGTTGGAGCTTGCCTATTTGGATGCCCGAAGCGATGCGAATATCAATCAGCTTCTTTTGATCCCCTGCGTGATTCTGGACTTCCTCTGCATCCACCCGTTCCGGGACGGCAACGGCAGAATGTCCCGCCTGCTCTCACTGCTGCTTCTATACAAAAATGGCTTTGATGCCGGTAAATATGTGTCCTTTGAGGAGCAGATCAACAACTACAAGGCGTATTATTACGAAGCCCTACGGCAATCCTCGGAAGGATGGGAAACGAATGAAAACTCCTATTTCCCCTTTATCGAGAATTTCCTGTCCACACTCTATATGTGCTATAAGGAACTGGACAAGCGGTTTGCGGTGGTACACGGCAAGAAGATCACGAAGAAAGCCCGTGTGGAGGCGACCGTCCTGAACAGCCTGACGCCGCTATCCAAAGCCGAGATTTGCAAAATTCTCCCCGATGTCAGCCCCACGACCGTTGAAGCCGTTCTCGGAGCAATGGTCAAGACCGGTTCGGTAAAGCGGATCGGTGCAGGACGGACGACGAGATATATTAAGATGTAAGGGTGAGTATAAAATGGATTTTTTGTCAGCAGCTAAATATCGGTATTATGGTAAGGATAACTCACAAAATATCCTCCCAAAAGTCAATAAATGAGCTGTTAACAGATGCGAAGCGGCTGAAAAGCAAATGGACGATAAGGAGAGAAATATGACAGAACAAGAAGCCAAGTTTTTATGCAAGTGGGCAATCGAAAACGGACAGCGCCAGTTAACACCAGCAGAAAAAGAGCTGCTGAAGAGAGAAATTGATGATGCGAAAAGCTTTCAAGACTTTCTTGCGGTGGCGCTGGCGGCAATGGCTATCAGTTAAAACATGTAGGAGAGACTGTATGCCTTAAAGACAGGAAAGAAAAGTGTGCAATCATTGCACACTTTTCCTACAGACAACTTTTGAGGTGAAGCAAAGCACGGAGCCTTTCGACTCCGTGCTTTGCGCTTATTTCAGTTTTTTGCCGTCCTCGAAGGCGCTGCCGACTTTCTCACCCAGAACGAGGTAGTTGTTATGCACCGGGTCAAAGGTGATCGGCTGTAGCTTCTGCGGGTCGATCTTCCCTTCAGTATCCAGAATGCGCTCGTCTGCGGAGACGTTCACGATCTCGCCCAGCAGAAGCTCGGACTCCTCGTCAAAGCTGATCAACTTGCACTCCAGTGTCATGGGAAGTTCATCGATAATCGGTGCGTCCACCACCTCGCTCTTGGTCACGTGGAATCCGGCGCGCGCCATCTTATCTGGTGTTGTATTGCCGGAGACAATGCCCACATAGTCACAGGCGTCCATGTGGGCCGCGTCCGCCATGCTGACGGTAAATGCCTTGCGGCTCAGGATGTTCTTCATCGTTTTGTGGCTGCCGCTGAGATACATGGCGATGCGGTTCATGTCCGCGATACCGCCCCACGCGGCGTTCATGGCGTCCGGAGTACCGTCTTCATCATAGGTTGCGATGATCAAAACGGGCTGAGGGTACAGCCATGGCTTTGCTCCAAAATTCTTACGCATAGTTCCGTCCTCCTGCTTCAAGATTGATCGTATTATACCACATTGAACAGCAAACGTAAAACCTGTTTGATCGATACAATACAAGTTGAAGATGCCACGTGGATGTCCCGAACCTAAAACGGCCATTGCAACCGTAAGAGATTAACACTCCGAACTGATAAATAAGTGGGCCGTTTTGCCAAAAAAGAAAATGACAAACGGCGATATTGTATTTTGTTGAGTTGCTTCTAAAAAAGCAACAGATATCTAGTTTCAACAATAGTTTGGAGGCATACTCTCCTAGGAATATTGGGATATTATGCACAGCACAGTACGACACTTTTTTCCTTTCCGTGGTGATAATATCAAAAAAGGGTTGTATATTTGTGACAAGCAAATTATAATTAAAGGAGGATTATGGAGGTGGCTACAATGAAAAGTATCGAAATCAAGAATATGAGATGTTTAAAGGATACAGGTATTATTGAATTACCACCAATCACCATACTTGTTGGAGAAAATAGTTCAGGGAAAAGCACATTCTTAAGATCCTTTCCACTCTTAAAACAGTCGTTCCGCAAAAGAAAAAATGGCCCCATTCTTTGGGCTGGAGATTATGATGACTATGTCGACTTTGGCAGTTTTCCTGAAACTATAACAAGGGACGGTTCTCAGGATATTTCTTTTCGTTTTGAGTTTAATCTCCCAAGAGAAATGGAGTTAAATCCAATCCAGGAGTTAATTTTTCGTCAGTATGATATCGATATAAAAAATGCTTTTGGAAACGCAAATGTGGTTTATACAATTATTATTGCGTCAGATGGAAAGCGAGAATTTGTATCTAAGTTAGAAATCACCCTTGGTCAAACAGAGGTTGTTTTTTCGCGGGCACATATAGGTGATATGGCGAGTATTTCCATCGATGGTATGGCAGTTGATATTCCGGAGCTTCGGCATGAGTTCGATATGCGTCCAGCCACACTCTTTGGACTTGATGGGGCTTCCTGTGCGTTTGAGTTTGTTTTTCCGAATATTAGCGGACTTTTTGTTTCATTGCAAGATAAAGTAGAAGGAGTTCTTAAAGGAAAAAAAGATGTTGACCTCTTATGGGTTGGACTAGACTTTGGCGTTGTGGCGCAATATATTGGTGCGCAACTATGCACAGGAAAAACTATTGAGGATATCGTAAAAGGGCGAGGTAAACGTTTTGGCAAAACAGAAAAGAACATTTCGAACATTTTCCAAAAAATCGAAGAACGAATAATGGGTATGGCTCCATCGCAAAAGCAACTTACTTTAAATCGCTTTAAGTTAATATATGTTTATTCGCGGCTTGCCCAAATTGATGAGTATATTACCTACTATTTTCGCCAAGTACATTATATTGCTCCTTTGCGTGCAACTGCGGAAAGATACTATAGATTGAGAAATTTAGCAATTGATGAAATTGATTTTCAAGGGAAGAATCTTGCAGTTTTTCTAAACAGTCTAGCGGAGGATAGGTTGAAAGCGTTTCAAGACTGGACACAAGAAATGTTTTCATTTCAAATTAAGCCACGAAAAAGTGAAGGACACATTTCAATTGGAATTCTTACAGCTGATGGACAGAGTATTAACCTGTCTGATACGGGTTTCGGCTATAGTCAAATATTACCGATAATTACACAATTGTGGGAGCTGTCAACCAGGAAACGCGAAAGAGGCGGTGTTATTCCTCTCGTAGTGGCAATTGAGCAGCCAGAGCTCCATTTGCATCCGGCAATGCAGGCAAAGCTTGTTGATACGTTTATTGGTAGCATTCAGCTTGCAAAAGATTGCGGATACCAACTTCAGCTTTTGCTGGAAACGCATAGTGAAACGATCATTAATCGTTTTGGGCGAGCCGTAGCTATGAAAGAAATCGAGAGCAATGATCTTTCAGTCATTACATTCCAAAAAAATCGCACTACAAATCTCTCCTCGGTGAGAGTGAGTCAATATGATGAAGATGGTTTGCTAACAAATTGGCCAGTTGGCTTTTTTTCACCAGAGGAGTGAGTACGATTGATACTTTATATAGACAACACAATAGAAGAAGAATTTTCGCGGCGCAATTTTACAGACCCCGAGTTATTATTCTTTTTACGATTGGCAGACTTTCATCGGCGCGGAAAATGTAAATTGTGCGGAGAGATTCATAGCTTAAACAGACTGTGTCAAAGTGTCTCTGATCCGCTTAATGGCGTTTTCAGAACAATTCTCAATCACTACGCTGAACAAGGGGCAGCACTTAAGTCGGTTGATATGGTATTTGTCCTAACTTGTAGCAATTTTGCTGAAAAAAGAATCCTACCTCAATGCATCGGTGAAGGTATTGAGTGCTGCTATATCCCACTTGAATATGCCATGGATTGGGATTTTTGCCCCGTAGCTTTGGTAGCCGAAAATGGTGATGATTGCGCTTTTTACATGGCCATTTCAGAATGGTATCGTTCACAGAAAGATTTACATGGTGTTTGTGTAAATCTCTCACAAAAACCTGGTGGAGGAAGTACGACGCATACGATGTTGGAACTCAGTGTAACTGATCATAAGGTTCTTACGTTGTGCATTGTTGATAGTGACAAAAAGTGGGACAAGTCGAAAGAATATCCACAGGAACCAGCACAAGGCGACACATATTTAGCTGTCCGAAGAACCTCCGAATAATTTAAAAGCGATAATTATCCCCCGCATTGTGTCCAAGTAGTAGATGCACACGAAGCCGAGAACTTAATTCCGCTGGCGGTATTAGCCGAACTAGAAAAACAATTTCCCTGCATCGAACCAGGTTTATCAAAACTTAGACAGCTCGCAATAATTGATAAGGGTATTCCTGCCCTATGCTATGATATTAAGCAAGGTTTTAGATACCTAACCAAAGAACAACAAATAGCTTACTGGAAAGGAATACATATTAACAAACTTGGTGGATGTATTGATGATTTTCCCCCCAAGTGTAATAGTAAAGAAGAAAAATTTGAAGTATGTGCCGCATTTCCGCCAATTTCATTAGCACATTTACTAAGAAGAGCTACAAAATACATTTCAGAACATCTTAACGATATTAATGTTGATGACTATCTTTTGCCCATTTGGGAGAAAATAGGAAGAACAATATTGACGTGGGGATATGCGGAGAGGCCTTACTCTGCATAAATCAACGCTTACAACTGGGCGCAGAACATGTCGGTTGCTTTAAAGATGAAATTAGAAAGATGGTTATGGACAGAGACCATGTCGAACGTTCTGTTACGATTGTCGGGAACGGATGCTGGATTATGGTTATTATAGGTGTGATAGTACTTAAGCACATCAACAAATGGCGGCCGATTACTAGAAATAAAGTGTGCAATGATTGCACACTTTATTTTTTTGCCTCATAAAACGTAAGCGCACAATAACCACCCGCATGGTATCTCACCCAACGATGTGAGATAATGGTGCCGTCAAGATTTATGCGCAAAATTGTTTGCAGGCTTCGGCAGACCTGAAGTCAGCCGGCAATAGAGGCGTCATCCAGAGCCGCCTCCAAGTGCTTCATATTCATGTATTTCTTGCAGCCCCACTGGGTACCTGCCACATGGCGCAGCCTCGCGCAGACCAGCATCAGGGCGGAGTTGCCATCGGGGAACGTCCCCACCACGCGGGTTCTGCGGCGGATCTCACGGTTCAGCCGCTCGATCACGTTGTTGGTGCGGATGCGCGTCCAGTGCTCGCTGGGAAAATCGCAGTAGGTCAGCGTCTCCTCAATGCCGTCCTCGACCTTCTTGGCAGCCTCCTTCAGCTTCATGGCGAGCATCTCGGCGACCACGGCTTTCGCCTTCTCGCGGGACGCCTTTTTGCTCTCCTGGGCGTGGATCGCCTTGAGCATTTTTGCCACGATTTTGACCTTGGATTTGGGCACAACAGAGAAGACGTTGCGGTAGAAATGCACCGTGCGGCGATGGATATATCCTTCTGTACAAACGGTTATCCAACGAGAGATTTCAATGGCCCAGGTCAGAAGCAGAACTGCGGTTACTGGATCCCCAGAGCTTCCGCTGGCTCATGGAAGGGCTTCGGATCGAGCAGAAAACGGCCATCCGTAAAGGGAAACCAAGGGATCTATTCTGGCAAAAATGTTCTGAAAATTGCATATATTTCTGTACTTTAGCCTGCCTTTATGGTATAATAAAGGCAGGCTAAAGCTGCTTTTGGGAGGAGAATTCATGGCCGCAGCAGATAAGAAAATTACATATACTGCCGCGGAAGTTGCGGAGCTCATCCGCCCGCTGACCCAGTCTGTAGAAGCACTACAGAAGGAAAACACGGAGCTGAAGCGGAAACTGGAGCACATGAATGAGATCCTTGCCAATGCACAGAGAGCCCGCTTCGGCCAGTCCAGTGAGAAGAAGAGCTATGTTCTGAGCGAAGACCAAATGAGCCTGTTCAATGAGGCGGAGATCTGTCAGGACAGCAAGGCGGAGGAACCTACGGAGGAAACCCTTACCGTAAAAGCGCATGCCCGGAAGAAGAAAAGAACCATTGACGAGCTGGCAAAGAATCTTCCTGTAGAAGAAATTGTAATTGACCTTCCGGAATCCAGGCTTACCTGTGACAAGTGCGGCGGCACTTTTAAGCTCATTGGTAAGAAGCTCGTCCGCAGGGAACTCATCATTATCCCGCAGTCTGAGAAGATTCTGGAATACTACAGCTGCACCTATGCCTGCGACAAGTGTGAGAAGGATACCGGCTTCGCCCATATCATTACCACCAGAACGCCGCCTCCTCTTATGAAGCACTCTCTGGCATCTCCCTCTACTGTGGCAGATGTTATGACGAAGAAGTATGTGGACGGAGTTCCTCTGGCCCTGCAGGAGACGATCTGGGCAAGACAGGGTGTGGAGCTGAGCCGGGCCACCATGGCCAACTGGGTGATCCGGTGTGCCCAGAGCTGGCTGAAGCCGCTGTACAAGCATATGAAGCGGCAGCTTCTGGAACAATCCGTGATCCACGCGGATGAAACAGTGGTGCAGGTGCTGAAAGAGAACAACAAGCCTGCCGCCTCAGAATCCAGAATGTGGCTCTATGCCAGCGGAGAATACAGCGAACAGCATATTCGCATCTTTGAGTACCAGCCTGACCGAAGCGGCAAACGCCCGGAGAGCTTTCTAAAAGGTTTTGGCGGATGCCTGATAACAGATGGCTACGCAGGATACAATCAGGTGCAGAAGGTGACCCACTGCGGCTGCTGGGCCCATGCCAGGCGGAAATGGCGGGAGGCCATGCCAGACGGCGCAACTGTGAAAACCAGCAAAGCCGCCGTAGGATTTCGGTATTGCACGAAGCTGTTCTCTCTGGAGAAAAAATACATATATGCCGATGCCAAAGCGCGGAAAGAGCACCGCCAGAATGTGGTTTTGCCCCTTCTGGAGGAGTATTTTGCATGGCTGAAGTCGATCCACCCGGAAAAGGGCGGCAAGCTGGAGGATGCGGTACGGTATTCCCTGAACCGGAAACAGCAGCTCATGGCATTTCTGGACTATGGAGATGTCCCTATCTCCAATAATCTGGCTGAGAACGCGATCCGGCCCTTTGTGGTGGGAAGAAAGAATTGGCTGTTCTGCGACAGTGTCAAGGGAGCGGAATCCAGTGCCATTGTGTATTCGCTGGTGGAAACGGCCAAGGCCAACGGCCTTGAGCCTTATGGGTATCTGTTGCTGGTACTGAGTATGCTGCCCTATCTGGGCAAATCTCCGACCCATGAGGAGCTGGAAAAGCTGATGCCCTGGCACCCGGCAGTCCGGCACCGGGAACATATACGGAAATGAACGAACGGCAGAGTCCCGCCAACGGGACTCTGCCGTAATTTTGTTCGATCCGGGTGATTATTGTGCGCTTACCATAAAACCGCATCTGACGAGCTTTCTAAAAAGAACGAAAATTTGCCCGGCAAAAGGGATTGACAGGATTAAAAAATATGATATATTAGAATTATAATTACGAAGCTTTTTATTACGAGGAAAGATATTTTTATCTTTCCGATTCTAAGACACCACACGTTTTTAAGCAAGGTCATCCTAGGGATGGTCTTGCTTTTTTTGATGAAAAAAGGCTATTTACTACTGCTTCATTGCCGCAGGCGCGGGCGTGGACGGAGGGGAGGGAGCCGCTACAAGAGATTTTAATATATGCGAGAGTATGATTACTCGCTTGAAAGGAGAATGACACCAAGATGATAATAATTAAAACTTAATACCTCCCCTCCGGCCACTGTGCCGCATGAGGGTTAATATATGAAGATTAACAGCATCGATTTCTTTGGCCTGTCCGTCACTTACCGCGTGGAGGCGCGCAAGGCGGGTCCTACAGTATTTCTGTCCCTGCGTTCTAGCGATGGTGTGCACATCGATGGTGCAGGACGCGTTTGCTATGAACACAAGGGACACATTTTCCGCACACCTGATGCGACTGGGCTGGAGGAGTATGTGTGCATGCTGATTCCCGAATGCCTTAAACGGGCCTTTGATCCCGATACGGAGGAAGGACGTACGCTGCGGGAAAAATTCGCACAGAACTTACCACTGGCCGCGTTGATCGCGGCGGACTTTGATCGGGTCGCCCAGGAGATGGGCTGGGCAAACTCCACTCAAAAAGACCATAAAAAGTTACTTGATTTGCTTGTGAGCAAACTTGGATGGATGCCGTTTTGCGAAATCACACAAGAGATGTTCGCCTTTCATTTGCGTGAAGGCGGGTTCTCTAGTTATCAAATCAATGGGCAAATCTGCGCCTTCAGGGCATTGATTGCGTATGAGCAAGCTTACCATTTGATCTCAGAGCACTTCATAGACACTTTTACCATGGGAAACCGCCGCGTTGTCGTTGGCCAGCGGGACGCGAGCAGGCATTTCGAGAAAAATATTTTGACTCACGCTCAGGTGCGGGAAATCGCTGCGAGCTGTGCTGAGAATCTTGAAAGCAGCCGCGGTTACCTGTATTTGGGCCTAATTCTGATGCTGGCCACAGGCATCACGATCAACGAGCTGTGTGCGTTGACATGGGGATCATTCTCATATTCAAACATCTACACAGGAGTCACTGTCATTGAAATCGTGGCAGAGGCAAAGCTTGTAGGCGAGGTGTATCGACTTGAAGCGCTAAACGGGCCTCGCCGACGGACTCTTCCGCTGCCCCCGACAGTGGCAAAATATTACCACAAGGTAAGAGACAATGCGCCAAATATACAAGAAAATGCGCCGTTTATGCGCAGTCCCAAAAATGCGGCGCGTAGAATGCGTCCGGATGAGTTTGATCGGTGGTTAAAAGAATTTTTCAAGAGCTTCGATTTCTCAAAACAGTCGGAGCTAAAAAGTTTAACGAAAAATCCAGAACGAACTTTAAGAGCCACTTTCAGATCAACGCTGGATTCTTGCGGATGTGAGGAAGAGGAAATTCGCTATTTGTGCGGCAGCGCACCTGAGAGCATATTCGCACGGAATTATTGCGCTTTTGACGATCCGCGGGAGTTGGCGAAGCTGGCCGCAATGTTGGATCGATATATTTTTTCGCTGACGGGCGCTCCCGGTGTCACACTTGATTTCAAGATCAATCGCAGTGGTGAAGATCACGCTATTGCAGCTGCATCTAGTGGTAGGATCAGCGGCGATTTGACTGTAGATATTAGCAAGATTTCGCATGACAACCTCGAGGCTGGAAAGGATCTGATTATCGACTTTAAGTCAAGTGACAGCATTTTTGTTACGACAGAACTAGATTTGGAGGAGAATTAGCATGGATTTTAAAGCTGATGGTGATATGTCCTTGGAGGAATACTGGAGGGAACATTGCACTTTTATCGCAAAAGATCGTAGCTGGGCAATTCAAAAGGGAGACCAATACAGTTCTAAAACCTGTACGACACTGCGTCAATATGATGACTACATTCGGAAAGTCGCAGGCTACTTGGACATGCCCATTGCTGAGATCACACCAGTAAATATTATGCAGGCTGTCTCCGATGTTGCTAAGACGTACAAATATCAAGAGGCCACCGTCAAGACGATCATCTCGGCATTGCGGGATGTTTTTTCCTATGCCGCCACATACGGCCATGCCTACAACATCCTAGAAAAAAGTCGCGTGGGAGACAAATCGACGAATCTTACGACCTTGATGATACAGAGGATCTTAACTCCGGCAGCGGCAAACGCGGGGCTGAAAGAATTGAACGATAGTTGCCCGCGAGCCTTGACAATTGGGCAGCAGGGACGTCTGGCGCTATATGCGGCGGAACATGTGCCGGAGGATGGTCGTTTCTGCGGCATTTTGATCTCATTGTACACTGGCATGCGCCCCGCGGAGTGCCGTGGACTGCGATGGAATGATTTTCGCTCGTTCCCAGATCATCCAGACCGGCATTACCTGAAAATTGACGAAATTTTGAATGACAAATTGATGTACAGCAGGCAGGTGAAAACAAAAAACGCACTGCGTAGTATCCCCGTTCACATTGAAATCGAAGGTGCTTTGCAGAAGCGGAGAAAATTTGTGCAGCAGAGTATGGGGGCGAACAAGGATATCGGGGAGTTACCCATCGTCTGCTTTGGAAATGAGTTTAAAAAGCCATGCCGCGGACCTGATTATTCAAATTTTTCCTTCAAATTGTTGAAGGAATTTGGTGTTTCCAGTGAGCAGTTAGGCTTTTTCTTACTCGATGAACCTGATAATTTTACGCCATCGGATTCTCACCCGCCCATGCGGATTTTGCGCCGGAATTTTGCGACGGTACTCCAGGCATGTACAGACCTGTCGCTGGAGGAGAAAGAGTATATTTTTGGTCATCGAAACTCAGGTAGAGATGGCATAAAGAAGCGTGTAGAATATAGTCGGAATATGGATCGGCTGTGGCGTATCGCGCAGAAACTGGACAAGGCTCCTTTCTGCAAGAAGCTTTATGAGCCCCATTTCCCTCAAATCACCGTAGGTAACAGTGCCGTAACACAGGAAGGCCGCGGACAGGGAACGATCAGGATTCCTTGGGAATCAGCCGTGTATGGTCAAAAATTACATCTGCATTTTGAGGGTAGCCCAAATGCTTCTGTGAGTATCTCAACTCCGAACGCCGTGCGTCCCCTCGGTGGACTGCCGGTCGAGGTAAAGATGGCTGACGCACCTATTTCTTGGGGTGACCCTTTGCCGCCGATCAACGCAGAGGCGATGCATTGGGATGCGGTAAAGAAGGTGCGGTATTTGAAGAAAAATGATAAATAATAAATGTAAGAAGCCGGCGCGGGGTATTCCCTGCGCCGGCTTTATCTGTCTGTAATTGTGGAATCGAGTGCTTACCATCCTTCTTCCCACTCGTCCCAGGCTTCATCGAGATCATCATAGTCGCCGTCCTCGTAGAGGTCCTCCGGGTCGCCGTAGTCCTCGCGGAGACTGTGGCCGCTGCCGGGGCCGGTGTCGGTGCTGCCGCCGCCGTAGTTGAATGTTTGGGGCGGTTTCGGTTTCTGCTGCTGGGCAAGGCTGGCGGCGCGCTCTGCGTCAATCTGCTCCTGCTCTGCAATTTTCCCCGGCAGCGCATCCCGGAGCGCGGCGATCTCCTCCGCAAATTCACCGTTGTAGTCTGGGGATATTGCTTGCAGCGACTCCAACGCCCAACGGTATAGGATCACATTGAACGACTGAGAATCGATCAGCGCATGCGTATACGCCAGTATTGTTGCAGCATCCTTGTAATCCCCCAACTCCCGTAGACAGTCGCGGGCCGCGTATGCGTCCCCTTTGTGCAGCAGGGAAATGGCCTTCTCATAGAGGGTTTCTTGCAGCCGTGCAGTCAGCTCCGCTTGCAGGGCTGTACCCTGTTCGCTATAAGAACCGAGATCCCACGCATATTCCAGCAGGTCGAGCCCGTCACGAAGCGATTCCTCCGTATTGGCGTTCAGCAGCACACCCGCCTTGGCCACGGTCAGCAACGCGGGTTGCTCAGCGATGTTTTTGGGTACGTCCTCCAACAGTTCCACCGCTTTTTTGTAGTTACCGGCGGCAAACAGCTCCGCCGCAGTCTGATACTGTTGTTCCCAGGCAGCAAGCTGCTTTGCCTGCGAATGGCGATTCAGCAGAACACCGCCTACAACCAGCGCCAGCACCACGACGATGGCAACAAGAACGGGAATGGATTTCCGCTTTTTAGGCGGGGTATCCCTTTGTGGTACTTCTGCCGCGGGAGTCGTGTCGGCGTCTGAAGCTGATTTCGTTTCCTCTGTGACAGGCGGTACTTCTGATTTCACGGTTTCTTTTTCAACCTGCTGCGGCTTTGGCTCGGCAGCCTCTTTTTTCGCAGTCTCTTGCGGTTTTGGGAGTATCTCCAGCACACGCTTGGTTTTCTCCGGCGGCCACGGGGCAGTGTCGCGGGTGTAGTCACCTACGGAACGGATGATGCCCTCCTTCGGTTCGTTCTCCTTGCCATAGGGCACACGCACACGGTCGCCCCTTTTCACCGGCAAGCCGGCGGTCAAGTAGGCGTATGGCCGGTTGTTCCCCACCTGCACGGAACAATAATGGTATATCGGTGTGTTATCCTTCGGTGTTATACATTCTTCCGTTAGAGAATCAAGCTCATCGTCCTCCGTGTCTGCGTACTCTTCCATAAGGGAATCGAACTCGTCCACGTCTTCATGCCACTCCTCTCGCGGCAGCGGATTTGATTGCAGCAGCGCGTATAAATGTTCCGCCAGCTCTGTTTTTCTCTGTTCAAAGGCAGCTTGGATCAGGTATAGGTGCAGCTTGCATACATAACGACTGCGGAATACCATCTCCGCAAGCGTATCATCCTTTTGGATGGTATCCAGCAACGGAGTTATGGCATCTTCGTCAAATTCCTTATAGTACCAAAGGAAGTCAAGTATATAAAAGAAATCCTCAGAAAGGAAATCATCTTGCAGCGGCTTCTGCTTTTCCGGCAGGGAGCGCCACATGGCGATGGCACGCCGTGGGTCGGTGCTGTAGATACCTTCCAGCAGCTCTGAAGCGTGCATATTGAAGAGATCCTCGATTTTGTACTCGTCCTTCAGTTCCGGGAACTGCGCCACGATCCGCGCCACGGCGGAGTCGTCGTAGTCCATGGGATCGACCTTTTCGCCGCGAAGCCGCTTCCAATGTGTGGTGAAGTATCCTAAGTAACGGTTATCGCGGTTATCTGCCCTTTCGCCTGTGCACCCGGCGAAGAACGATGCCAAGGGCAGAATGCTGCATAAAATATCCTCTATGGCGCTCTCTGTAAGATTTTTACCACCAAAGGCACGTCCCATGTAGAGGTGTCCGCCCTGCATAGAAGGATCTTCCTTGTCATAGGGCGGCAACTGTCCAATCATCAGCTCCCAAAACTTGCCGCAGATTTTATCTGTCAGCTGGCCTTCCGACTGGAATAGCGGCTGTCTGGAGCGAACGGCTTTTTCTATTGTCGCGCTGTTGCTGATACCGCTGAAATCCGCCAAATCATTGGCCAATGCCCGATAGGGATAGAAAATGCGTCCGATGACGGAGTCGTCCACCTCGTCGTCCCACGTCCCGTTCCACAGGCCGCTTTCGATGAGCCCGGTGGAAACTTGACATAGTACTACCCTCCATGCGAAGGCTTTTGATTCCGGATATGTAGGCAGCAGCCTTTTGACCGCCTCCACGAATGTCAGGGCGGCGTTACGCGTGGTCGCGGCGGCATTTTGCCACCACGCATTTTGCCGTTCGCGTGCGGCTTCGCGCTGCTCAAGAATGTAGCGCGGGATAGGCCCGCTGTCGCCGCACCAGCCGCATTCCCATATATCTCTGTGAAGCATCACATTCGGCGCGCCGCAGGTCGGACAGTTCATGGAGACACCCCCTTGCTTTCTTAAGATACAATGTTCATCAATTCCGCAAAGCTATCAACGACAGAGTATGTCACGCTCTCGCTGCTGATCGCGGCGAAGTGCGCTTTTGCACAGGCGATCTTTGCTTTTTCCACGCCACGCAGTTCGGCGGCATCGCTATTACCTTTCGTTTCGGCGATAAAATAGATGTGCTTGACACTGCCTTCGTTGAAGGCAATTGCCCAGTCCGGGTTATACTTGCCGACTGGCGTGGAGATGAAAAATCCGCCGGGTAGTTTCACATATACCGCGACCTTCGCATTGACGTCCAATTCACCGGCAAACCGCTTTTCGTTCTCAGAGTCATAGATAATGTGGCTGTACAGGCTGCGATTGGCCGCCATTGCGTTCAAGCCAAGTTTACCACGAAGATTGGCGCTGGTAAAGAGGTCTGTGTCATAAGCCGAATCCAGCTTGTTATAGGTAATGTGTTCAATGATCTGTGTGGCCATCTGCTCGTTGATGATTTTTGCTGTCTTTAGTATGAACTCCTCCGGATTCAGGCGGAACATGGTAAACTTCTGCGGAGCCATGCGCTGCAGGATCGCTGCGATCGTTGCGCGGGTCAGCCTTGTCTCCTCCACCAATTTTCCGATGAGGTCATAGCGGACGCTGCCCAGCGTTGCGATTTTGGGAGTCTCCTGGTCGGAGAGCGTCCTGTGGAAGCCGTGTCCCTGTTCCAGTTGCTCCTTGGAGTCCAAACGCGCTGCTTGCTCGCCGTACTCCAATTTGACCGTCACTGTGGTTACGTTCAGTTTTTCATCCAGCATCTGCACAGCACTCCCAATGAGCTTTTCCTTATCAAACCGTACAGTATAGAAGGACTTGTGATTGATACGATTCCAAAGCTCTACAAATTCCTTCTTGTGCAGCTTTTCCGGGTCAACACGCGCTTCCACATTGTTGCCGTGAGCATCCTCCGGACGCATGGAGTGACTGTCGTAGATAGAGGACAGCACCTGCACCACCGCGGCGGTGCAATCCTTGACTTCCTCCGCTACCTGCACTGTACCGCTGGCCTTGTCGGCATAATATTTGTCCGTCAGTTCACCGCGCTTAACATAGCCGCTGCTGACAAGGTCTTCGTAGATGGCCGTAGCCAACTCCGGCGTGACCTTGACTTCACTGCCGTTGGCATCGGTAAGGACCTTGCCAAGGAACAATTGGGTATCAACTTTCTTGGGCCGGTCAGCCAAGGATTCCGCCAAGCCGGACTGCAGCGCCTCCGCAAACTTGCCGAACTCCATGTCGGTGATCAGCGTCAGCTTGTTCAGCTCCTGTACCTCGCTGCCCAGCACGCTCTCATCCATGCGCTCGCCCTGCTGGTCAACGCACAGCCGCAGACCGCGACCGATCTCCTGTCGGCTGCGGATGTCGGAATCGCTTTGCTTTTTTAGCGTGCATATCTGGAAGACATTGGGATTGTCCCAGCCCTCTCGCAGCGCGGAGTGGGAGAAGATAAATCGTACCGGCTCGTCGAGACTCAGCAGCCGCTCCTTGTCTTTCATAATAAGGTCGTAGGCGTCCGCGTCGTCGGAAGTCTGCGTCTTACGGTCGATTTTGCTCTCCACAAAGCGGGCTTTCTTCCCCTTCTTTTTGTCGATGGAGAAATAGCCCTGATGGGTCGTTCTGGCACTGAGCTTGTCCAGATAGCGGAGATAGGACTCGTCGCCGATCTTCCGCTGCAGCTCGCTTACAACGCTGTCATACTCCTCCTCAAACATCTGAGCGTACTCGCCGTTGCGGCCTGCGTCATCATCGCCGTCATAGCTGCGGTATTTGGACACCTCATCAATGAAAAACAGGCTCAATACCTTGATGCCCTTACGGTACAGTTCCTGCTCCCGCTGGATATGCGTGCGGATGGTCTCGCGGATCTGGATGCGCCGCTGGAGCGCCACCATCTGTTCGCTGCCGCTGATCTGTCCGGCGTACAGTTTCAGGCCATTGAGGAACGTAACAGAGTTGTCCCGCCCGTCAATGCCGTCCGGAAGGATTTTGAACCGGTCGGCGTACTCATCCAGTCCATCAGACAGATCGTACAGATCATCGTTGCCATTGACTTTCCGTACCACGGTGCGTGTACCGGTCTTGCCCTTTACCTCAAAGCCCAGCCGCGCAGTGGGGGACTTGTCTTTATAGAGGTCGATGCCCTCCAGATACACATAGCTGTTGGTGGCGGTGCTGCCCTGCAGCGTCACGCCCAGTGCGGCGATCTTCTTCACTAAATGCTGGTTGTAGGCGTCCATGGCGTCCAGACGATACACCATGTCGTACTTCTCTTTGTGGGTGGCGGAATAGCGCAGCGTGAATAGAGGACAAAATTTTTTCAGGCTCTCCTTGGTCTGCTTGCCCTCCACGCTCTGGGGCTCGTCGATGATGAGAATGGGGTTGGTTTTTGCAATAATGTCGATGGGCTTGCGGCTGCGGAAGCTATCCAGCTTTTTGTCAATAATGCGCTGGTTCTTGCTGGAGTTGAACGCCTGCATATTGATGATCATGACGTTGATGGCGCTGTCAGACGCAAAGGTATCTACTGCCGGAAGATTATCTGAACTGTAAATAAAAAATCGAATTTTCCTGCCGTATTCTTCGGCAAAGTGCTCCTGCGTAGTCTGCAGGGACTTATAGACGCCCTCGCGGATGGCCACCGATGGCACGACGATAATATACTTGCTCCAGCCGTAGCGCTTGTTCAGCTCGTACATGGTCTTGACGTATGTATAGGTCTTACCGGTGCCGGTCTCCATCTCAATGGACAGGTTCACGCCGAGGCCGGTCAGCTCGTCAGAGGGTCGTAGGCCGTTCCGCCGCTGGACAGTGCGGAGATTATCCAGTATCCGGCGGTTGGTCAGTTCAGGAATGAACGGCTGGTTGCGGAAGCCCACTTCGCTGTCCTCCATAGAGAGCTGCTGCCCTGCCATATCGCCCAGATCGCGGCGATAGGTCACTGTGCGGTAGGGCTGGCCGTTGAACACGTCGCAGACCGCCGCCGCGGCCTCTGCCTGAAAGGGCTGGTGTTTGAATTGAAGCTTCATCAGATCACCTTCACATTCGTATCCGGCGAGAGGTTTTTGAAGATCTCGGTAACGTTGATCTTGCTGTCGTCGTTGGCAAAGGAGCTGTCGCGGAACACGGCGCGGAGGGGATGCAGGTCGGCCATGCGGCGAATCACCGTGTCGGGGACGTTTTCATCGAAGCAGGCCACCAGCGCGCCATCGTCCACGTTGTGAATGGTGCAGCCATCCAGCGTTTCCGCGCTGTGGGGCAGGTTGATCTCCACGTCCCAGTCCAGCAGGCAGGCGTACAGCAGGTCAAGGTCGCTGCGGTCAGACTTGATGTTGGACACCATGCCGCCCAGCATGGTCTGAGTCAGCTCCTCCGGGTGGTAATAGACGTCCTCCATGTTGCTCTCGTCCACGCGGAACACACGGAAGCCGGTGTCCAACTGGGCATCGGGGTGCTCGGCTTTGATCTTGTCACCGGCGCGGCGGATGCGCTCCTTGCCGATTTCGCAGATGGTCTTGTAGCCCACTTTATAGGCTTCACTTGCTTCATCGCACTTTTCGGGAAGTTGCACCATGATAAACTTGCGGTGTCCGCCGTCCTCGGCGTTGAGCTGCATGACGGCGTGAGCGGTTGTGGCAGAGCCGGAGAAAAAGTCAAGAATTATGGAATCGTCATCTGCTATTCCGGTAACCCTTTTAATGAAAGCAAGTTGTTTAGGATTATCAAAGGGAGTGTTGAACTCCTGCATCATTGAACTATCTGGACGCTGGTCATCAGACATAATTGACTTGGGCCTTTGATTTAGGTTTTCATCAAGATAGCGTTTTATTCTTGGCAAGCTACCATCTGTATGAAAGTGAATGCGCCCTTCTTTTGAAAGTTGTTCAAGCTTTTCTGGGTTAAAGCGAAAACCGCCGGGCGGTACGGGGTCATAGGATTGGGTGATTGGATTCCAAAGCGGTTGTTTGTTTCCGTTTGGGACTCCGCCGAGGTCTCCTTTGCTATATAATCCTCGCTCGTCAAAATACCAATAGTTTGTGAAGTCAACGAATCGAGGATATTTTGTTAGCGTTTTTAACTCTTCTGTTATTTCATCCAGTGTCAAGCCTTCTTTTTGAAGCTGTTTTACTTTGGCGATGTATTCATTAATGTTATTCTTGGGTACACTCCACTTACTTTCGGCGTGCTTAGTTTTGAGCGTTTCGATATTCTTTGCGTAAATTAGGCAGTATTCATGGCTAACCGACACAAACAAACTCTGGTTTTTTGAACTGTTTGTGTTTCTCACTATGGTAGCTATAAAATTGCTTTCCCCAAAAGATTCGTTAAGTATTCTTTTCAAATTTTCCTGCTCGCCATCATCGATGCTAACAAAGATAACCCCATCCTCTGACAGCAGGTTTCTTGCCAGCATCAGTCGTGAATAAATCATGCTGCACCAGTCGGAATGGAACCGTCCGTTGGTGTCGGTATTCTTGAACAGGCGGTTTTCGTCCTCGTCGTACATTCCCATCTGCTCGTTTTCTTCTTCCTGCGAGCGCATAAAATCGTCGGCGTAGATGAAGTCGTTGCCGGTGTTGTACGGCGGGTCGATATAGATCATCTTGACCTTGCCGAGATAGCTCTCCTGCAGGAGCTTCAGGACTTCCAGATTGTCGCCCTCGATGTAGAGATTTTCGGTGGTGTCCCAGTCGCGGCTGTCCTCCTTCACCGGGCGCAGGGTCTTGGTGATAGGCCGCGCCGCTTCCGCCATGGCCGCTTTTTTGCCCACCCATGTGAATTCGTAGCACTCGTCGCCGTCCACCACATCCCGGCTCAGAAGCTGCTTCAACACCTCAAAATTGACACCGCGCTTGATCTCACCGTCCTCGCCCCGCATCTCAGTAATGGCCGAGGGAAACAGCGCCGCGATCTTATCAATATTCCCTGCCACCATGTCAGGGGTTTCAAATTTCATGTGATTCATTTTGATTCTCCTATCTGCTGCTTAAAATCGGCGATTAGCTTCTTCCTCGGTAAGTTGTCGAGTTCTAGGTACGCCAAAAGAAACATTTGAAATAAGTTGTCGTACCAGTACTCTAAATCTGACAGTGTCATATTGACAATATAATCTTTTTTCTTGCTGCCCTCTCGATTGTTGTGCCGAATGTCAAAACTGTTAAGAATAAAGAAAATATCACTCTCTAGTGTGGAGTTTGCGGCTTTTAGATCTGATCTTCTGGCTTCGAGATTGCTCCCGAGTGTGAGTAAAATTCTCTTCTTTTCATTAAGCTGTCCATGTAAGAGATGGTGGTTGTATTGAAGAATTGGCGCAACTAGATGCGGGTCAACCACTTCGACGACCGCTGTAATAGCGGGGTCGTTTTCAACCACAATGACTTGTGCCTTGTCTGCACTATAGACAGCTTTGTGATTTATAGAAGTCAATTGCGAATTCATCATTTCTTTTAGCATTTCAAAAGTCGGCAGGATGTCCCAGTGCCTTCCCTCGGTATCTTCCAAAGACAAAAATGACTCTGCGACATACCACAAATTGTATATGGTTTCAATTGCGGCTAAAAAGTCCCGCACAGCATCCTCATCATCACAAAAAGCGGTAAGAATTGTATGAGGATATTTTACTCTTGCAAGAAACTCATCGAGGTTAACACAGTAACCGTTGGATGCCCATGTATCAAAACAAAACAATTCTACGAATTCTTTTAGTGAGTATTCTTTGCCGATTCCTTTACGGACTACTTTTCGATTTTTGAAAAAATTATCTAGGTGAGTAAACTCTGTAGAAATATCTTTTTGCTCCGATAAAATTTGAAATATGTTTCGCCTAATCACATTTTCCCCTCCAATCTCTTGATCTCCCTTCGCAGTTCCATCTGCTTTGCCAGATTCTTTTCTTTCTTCATCCTGGCCCGCAGTTGCTGGAGCTGCCGCTGGAGTTTTTCCTGTTCCTGTGTCTGCTCCACGGCGTCTTTCAGGCTCTCCGCCGCCGGAGCATGGAGCGCGTCACCGGCCACGGCGCGGACAATGCCCTCATACAGACCATCCATATCCAGCGCCTGCAGCGGCAGGTGCAGTTCGTCCATGCGCTGCCACGGGGTAGCGTAGCTCTGCCGCAGGCGGAACGCGTTGTCGCCGGTCTGCGCCGCCTCTTTGTAGCTGACCGACAACCGCGCTGTGCCATCCGGTCGCTCCAGCAGGAACAGAATGTGATAGGGGATCTGCTTGTCCATCAGCTCCAGCGTCCGTTTGTCCAGCTCCTGTCCCGTCAGCTTGATGTGAAACACCTCGATCTCGCTGACGGTCTGCCCCTCGGCGATGTTCATGGTCTGGGGCGAGAGCTTGTTGCTCCATGTGATGAGCCGTATCTGCTCCACGAACAGGCGCTTCACTTCTGACGACACGTCCAGATGCTCATAGAATTTCTGCTTTGGGACGCGGCGGCCAAATTCTGTGGTTTTGGGCAGTTCCAGCATCAGCGCTCCTCCTCTCGTACCACAAGGAAGCACACCAACTGGAAGTCATCCAGCCCCGACACCTGACTGAGCAGTGCGCTGGTGCCGCCGGACTTGAACAGGCTGTCCAGATCACTGTCCTCCTTGGCGTCCACAATGGACAGCACCGCATCCTCCAACAGGCTGGAGTAGACCTCCATGCTGCGGCCATCATCCGTTTCGGCGTTGAAGGCCTGATACAGGCCCTCGATAGGCTTGTCCTGGCCGCGGCAGAGCTGGCGCATGGCGTCCAACGTGTCCTTGGGGGACAGGTGATCGTGGATGGTCACGCCATCCTCGCTGAGATAGACCAGATAGTAGGGATGCAGGCGGTTGCGACTGTCGATGTTCACCTCGTTGTGGACGTTTTTCAGCACGAATACCACGCCTGCCGGTGCGTCGGGCGTGGCCTTGGCCACGGCGCTGATCCCGCCGGGGCTGGTCTCCAGCTCCGGATGGTGTTTGGCGTATTCCATCAGCTCCATGCGGAATTCGTTCAGGCCAAGATCGGTGATGGACACGCCCGTACCCATTTCCTCCAGATCTACGACCTCTGTTTGCAGGCGCTGCAGCTGGCGGCGGCGATATTCCAAATCGCCCTGCTCCTCCGGCGAGAGCAGGTTGTCATCGCCGGTGGAGGTCATGACCAGCGCCTTCATGCGAGTCTCGACCCGCGCTTTCAGGTTGATGTAGTCGTCCAGCGCCATGTCCGGCCAGAAATTGATGAGCTGGATGCGGTCATTGCGGCTGCCGATACGGTCGATGCGTCCAAAGCGCTGCACCAGCCGCACGGGGTTCCAGTGGATGTCGTAGTTCACAAGACAGTCGCAGTCCTGCAGGTTTTGGCCTTCGGAAATACAGTCGGTGGCGATGAGCAGGTCGATGTTGGGGCCGTCCGGCATCAGCGCAGCTTTATCTTTGGACAGGGGCGAAAAGCAGGTCAGCACATTGTTCAGGTCTGCCTTGAATTTGGGGACGGTCGTTTTGCCATCCACCGAGCCGGTGATCAGTGCGGTATTCAGGCCAAAACGTTCCAGTGCGAATTTGCTGACGTGGTCGAACAGGTAGGAAGCTGTGTCAGAGAACGCGGTGAATATGATGACCTTCTTGTTGTCGCCATTCAACGGGTTTTCGATTTTCTGTGTCAGCGTTTCCAACAGCATCTGCAATTTGGCGTCGTGGTCAGGCGTGATGTCCGCAACGGCATCTAGCAGGGCTTGCAGAATGGCAAGGTCTTCCTCCAGAGCACGCTTCCATGTGAGGTAGTCCATGTCCGCCAATTCAATCTTCACTTTTTTGCCCACGGTGAACAGGTCGGCTTCCTGATCATCCGCGTCAAAATCGGTGGCGGTCAGGTCGTGCAGCTCCACGATACGGCTGGGATCGTAATTGGCGATGGTGTCCAGTGTGGAGCGCAGCAGGTCTTGTATGCGCTGCAGCGTGAGGCGGAAGGAGTGGACAGAGCTCTCCAGCCGTTTCAATAGGTTGATGCTCATCAGGCGGCGGATACCCTGTTCACGGCCAACCTGCGTCAGGCGGTTCTTGCCTTCGTGGTTCAGGTCGGCGTATTTCTCGGCGCGGCTGGGAAGTATGTAGTTGGAGGGCGTATAGATACTCAGCGTCATGCTGATAAGCTTGTCGTATATCTCGCCGTAGGTGATGGCATCTGGTAGGTCGGTCAGCGGCGGGCGTTTGGAGATGGGCGGCAGACGTTCCGGGAACTTGCCGATCTCGCCGACATTGTAGTATTTCTCAATGTGTCTGCGGGAACGGGCGATTGTAACACTGTCCAGTATCTCAAAAAAGTTGAAGTCCAGCATCCGCAGCAATTTGTCGGTGGTACGCAGCTCGATGTCCCACTCGCTCCATGTGTTGAATGCTTTCTGGGCGGTACGGAAGATCTCTTCTACCGTCCGGTGGGAGGATATTTTGTCGATCCAAGCGTTGCTATTGCCCTCATAGGCCAGAGCCAACTGATTCCGCAAGTCATAAAACCGATTGTTGACCGGCGTGGCCGACAGCATTAACACACGGGTACGGGCACCGGGGCGGATGACCTTGTTCATCAGGTTGGTGTACCGGTTTGCTTTGCTGTCGTCGTCAATGTCACCGCCGTTGCGGAAGTTGTGGGATTCATCGATGACCACCAGGTCGTAGGCACCCCAGTTGATTTTAGAGAGGTCCAGTTCGCCGGAGAATCCCTGTGTCCGGGACAAATCGGTGTGGTACAGCACATCATAGCGCAGCCGGTCACCGGCGATGGGGTTGTTGACATAGTTAGCTTTATAGGTCATCCAGTTATCACTGAGTTTCTTGGGACACAGTACCAACACACGGAGATTGCGGTTTTCATAGTATTTGATGACGGCCAGCGCCGTGAATGTCTTGCCCAAGCCGACGCTGTCCGCAAGAATACAGCCGTTATATTGCTCCAGCTTGCTGATAATGGCTAAAACCGCATCCTTTTGAAAGGTATAGAGCTTGTTCCAGACTTGACTTTCCTTGAAACCATTAGCCTCGTTAGGCAAGTCGTCTTCGCTGATATTTTCCAAAAAGTCAGAGAAGATGTTATATAGCGCAAAGAAGTACAGAAACTCCGGACTATTCTCACGGTAGGCAGTGGTAATTCGCTCCAGCACTTGATCGGTAACATCCTTCAGTTTGCGTTTGTCGGCCCAAAGCTGGTCAAACAGTGTCAGGTAGGCGGCGCTTTCCGGGGCATCGATTTCGTTGATCATGCTGAACATGTTGCCGCCGCGCTCACAGCCCAAGTCGGCACGAGTAAAGCCGTTGACGGGCGCAAAGGCGCAGGGAGCAGCGTTTTCCACCGTCATAAATCCGGGCATCAGCTCAGAAGTCACGTTGGATTTAAATGACGCTTTTCTCCGTACCCACTCCGCGCACTCACGGGAAATGGCTTTTTGTGTGAACTCATTGCGGAGCCGTATTTCAAATTCGCTTCCATACAGCGTTTTTTCACGGTTCAGGCGGGGAATATAGAATTCCCGCTGCGCCTTTTCGGGCTGCTCTGCCAAAAAGGTCGGGGATGTAAAAATAAACCGCAGGGCGTCTATCCCTTCCAGCTGAGTTTTTAACTCTTCAAAGGCATAGACAGAAAAGCACGCCGCCGCGATAGAGAGCTTACTGCCTGGCTCTAGTTTTTCTTTTAACTCGTCTGAGAGCTTGTCCGTAATATTGTTGATGATCTTCATAACCCCACCTGCACTTTGCGTTTTACCTTTAGCCATCAAAATTCATAAAACTATATTTATAGTATATATTCAGAGCCCAAAAATATCAATGGTCTGTTTATTTCTCCTAAAAACTATTCATAGTATAGGGAGAGAGGTGAGAACCATTGTCGATTGCAAAAATCATCGGTGAACGGCTGCGCGCCTACCGTATTCAAAAAGGATGGAGTCAGGAGATACTGGCGGAAAAAGCGGAGCTTCATCATACCTATATCGGCCAGTTAGAGCGCGGTGAGAAGAACGCTACGATTGAAAGCATTTACAAGGTGACAACAGCACTGGACATCCCACTGTCGGCTTTGTTTGAAAATATATCGCCATCATCCGAAGTGCGAGACTATGCCTCTTTGAGTTATGACCTGATACAAAAGCAGCCCCTGCCGGAGCAGGAGATGCTGTATGAGATATTGGGACGCATTATAAGATTTAAACAAGGTACAAACTCTCATTAAAAGCAAAAGCCACCCGAGAAGGGTGGCTTAAAAATAGCCCGATGCGGAGGTTCACTCCGTATCGGGCTGTTTTTCGCGGTCGATGGTTTCATTGATCGCGCGGTAGATGAATGCGTTGGTAGACTCCCCGTTGGCGGCGGCGTGTGCTTGAATGCGAGCCTTATTGCCTTTGGGGACGCGGAAAGTGATGCTTTCCAGCTTCTCCTCACGGTATTTTTTGTTGGCGCGCAGCTGCGCTTCTGTCTGTGCCATGTGAGCTCCTCCCCAAAGATGCTTTTATCATTATAACGAATTATTTTATGTGAAGCAAGAACTATTGCATTGGTGTGACCTCACATATTTCACAAATTATCTTCCTAATTTTTGGCATCTTCGACTATTGATGTGAGGTCACATATATGCTATACTGTCCTTACAAAAGAAAAACAACGGCAGTTGCAGGGAGTTGGCGCTCCCTACAACCTGCGCAGGTGATTACCGCACCTACACAACGGACGAATCCGCACCGCATGGGGTTATTATACCCGTTTGACCCTGATTTTGCAAGCGGAATCCGGTCTATTTGTCATACTCATGACACCGTGTAGTGCCTCGGCCTGCACGGTGTTTCTCTTTTCTTATTTCACCGAAAGGAGGAAAACGCATGAGTCAAGATCGTATTCCGTTTCCCGTGTCCCCGTCATGTTCTCCGTCCCCAGCTCATAGGCTGTGGCGAGGGGGAATGAACATGGAAGTCAAGCACACCCATCCGCAGTATGAGGATCCTCAGGCGCGGCAGCAGCAGATGAAGGATGCCTATGCCGCCTGCATGGCGAAGCTGCGGGCGCTGCGGGCGGCCCAGCGGGAAAAGACCGCATGAAGACGGACGCGGTATATGCCCGCCAGTCCGTAGAGAAAAAGGACAGCCTGTCCATCGCGGGGCAGATCGACCTGTGCCGCCGCACGGCGGGCGGCGGGGAGCTGCGGGTCTACAAGGACGCCGGCTACTCCGGCAAAAACACCGAGCGCCCCGCTTTCCAGCAGCTGATGAAGGACATCCGCGCCGACCGCATCGGCACGCTGTATGTCTACCGGCTGGACAGGTTCTCCCGCAGCGTGGCGGACTTCGGCCAGCTGTGGGAGGTACTGCAGGAGCACCATGTGGAGTTCGTGTCGGTCAACGAGAACTTCGACACCAAGACACCCATGGGGCGGGCCATGCTGCACATCATCATGGTGTTCGCTCAGTTGGAGCGGGAGACCACCGCGGAGCGCGTGCGGGACAATTACTACCGCCGTGCGGCACTGGGCGCATGGCCCGGTGGCCCGGCGCCATATGGCTTTGACAACGGCCGGGCTCGCGGTCGGGATGGCAGGGAAGTCCCATCCCTTATCCCCAACGACAAGGCGGCGGTGGTGCAGCGGATCTTTCAGGAATACGCCGCGGAGGGCATGTCACTGGGGCTTCTGGCCCGCAAATTGACCGCCGAGGGTATCCCCGCCCCCAAGCGTGCCACATGGGACAACGTGACGCTGTCCCGCCTGCTGCATAACCCCGCTTATGCGATGGTGGACGAGCAGGTGCGGCTCCACTATCTAGGACAGGGAGTGGAGATCACCAGCCCGCCGGAGGCCTTTGATGGCGTACACGGTGTGCTGCTGGTGGGCAAGCGGGAGGCCAGCGCGCGGAAGTACACCAAGACCGAGAACCATCGGGCATCCGTGCTGAACAGCGTGGGCGTCGTGCCGTCGTCGCTGTTTCTGATGGTACAGGCAAAGCTGGCCCACAACCGTCAGGTGGGCAACAGCGGCAAGGGCAAGCACACATGGCTCTCCGGCCTGCTGAAGTGCGCCAAGTGCGGCTACAGCCTGTCCGTTGTGGTGGACAAGTCCTATCGCTATCTGGTGTGCAGCGGGCGGTATAATATGAACCGCTGCGACGCCGCCATCCACGTCAAGCTGACAGAGCTGGAAGCGGTGGTGCAGACGGAGATTGAAAAGCTGCTGGCGCAGTGTCCCCGGGAGCCCGTTGTGCCGAAGCCGGAGGAGGACAGCTACACCCGGCGGCTGCTGGAGTTGGATCGCCGCGCCGAGCGCCTGATGGATGCCTTTGCCGAGAGCGAGGATCTGCCTGCGTCCTATCTGCAAAAGGCGCTGGGGAAGATCGAAAAGGAGCGCGAAGCACTCCGGCAGACCCAGCGGCGGGAATCGGGCCGCATTCCGCTGCCGGAAAAGCTGGTGTTCGGCGAACTGTCTTTCGAGGAGAAAAAAGCCGTGGCCGCCCAGTTTATCCGTCGCATCGAGGTGGCGGAGGACAGCGCGGAGATCATCTGGGCGGTGTAAATCTAAATTGATACAAAAGAGGAGTAACCATTATGAACGACGAACGTAAAGCAACTATCGAAGTAGACATGACCGACGACGAGTGGATCGAACTGTTGTGTCTGTGTGAGGAAATCAATCTGACGCCGGGGGATCTGGCTGTGGCATTCTGTCAGGAGGTCATCCGGCAGCAGGCGCTGCTGCGTATTATCGCCGCCGCTGTTCGCGCCGATGTAGCCAATCAACTCAACCGATAACAGGAGGAATTGCACCTATGAAAATCGAAAACAAGACTCCCATTGCGGAGGAGATCATCCGCAACAACCCTACCGGTTATGGCCTGTTCGCCGGAATCGGGGACAACTTCAACAGCGTGGCCCAGGTCATCTGTGAGCTGATGGACGACGCGGTCTCCAACCTCCGCGCCAACAGCGGCGATCCCGAGCTGTCTATGAGGGTAGTGCTGTCACTGGAAAATCTAGGCGATGCGGTGGAGATCACCGTGACGGACGGCGGCACGGGTATTGCTGACCTCGGTAGCGCCCTGACTATCGCATGTCGGGATGGCGCGCAGACGCCGCTGAACGAACACGGCTTCGGGCTCAAGCACGCACTGGCTTCTTGCGACAGCAGCCCTGAGCAGAAGTGGAGTATTCGCACCCGCACGAAGGACGACGCCGCGGCGAACCAGTACCGCGAGGTCAAGGCGCCGTATTCCATGGGTACATCTGAGCTGGACAAGCCCATGAAGGTGCGTTTCTATTCAGGTACGGGCGACCTGCCCCACCCCACCGGCACGTCGATCTCTGTCCGCTGCCCTATGGCGAAGTTCCGGACGGTGAAGCCTGACCGCAAGGCGGCGCCCTCCGACTTCCACAACCTGGTGCGGTACATCATTGAGGAACTGCGGTACGTCTACGCGGGCATTCTGGCAAATACGCCCATCACCATGGAGGTGTGGGAGATCAGCGGCGGCGAGGAAACGCAGCATACGCTGACGCCGCTGCTGCCGGTGTGGGAAGAGGGCAGCGTGAAGGATTACGGCGAGATCCCCTGCAATCTTGGCGGCGGCCCGCTGACTATTCGTTGTAAATACGGCAATATCCTGAAGAATCCGTCCAACGCCATCTACTATAAGTGCAACATGGAGTCCAGCGGCGTGGAGCTGCGCATCAACGGGCGTGCCATTGAACACGGAATGTTTGACCGCGTCTGGGGCGAGGCCATTCATCCCAGTCAGAACCGCTTTTTGGTACAGGTTGATCTTATCTCGGACAACCCTGCCGCACTGCCTGCCACGAAGAACACAAAAACCTCGTTCTGTGAAGCCGATCCGCGCCTGAAGAATCTGCTCAGCTGGATCGCCTCGTATGTTCCCGCCCCGGCCAAGGATGTGGACTCGGTGGAGCTGCGGTATGTCAAGGAGCTGACTGCCAAGCGGGAGAACGACCCCACCGCCCTGCGGGTAAGCCGCGAAGAGCCGGTGTTCCAGAAGATCGGGCTGAAGGCCAAGGTTGATCTGTTCGTGGGCTACATCGACCGCGTGACCATCTACGAGGCCAAGGCCGGCAAGACCAAGGCGCTGGACTTGTATCAGCTCCGCATGTATGTGGACGGCTGCGCCCTGGACAACAAGCCTGTGGATGAAGCCGTGCTGATTGCCAAGCGCCATTCGGCGGAGGTAAAGGAGCTGCGGGACATCCTGAACACTCTGACCGCGCCTGACGGACGTCCCTACAACTTCCGGCTGGCTACATGGGACGAGGAGGGCATCGTGATCCGCCAGAGTGCGTAAGAACAGCCGGGGAAAAGTGTGCAATCATTGCACACTTTTCCCCAACAGAGAGGAGTGAGAATATGGTCGATGAAAGCAAAACGTTACGTTATGAAGACCCCCATTGTGACGATGAGGACGAGGAGATGGACAGGCGTATCTCTCAAGTAGCTTTTGTTGCGTATCAGCAGGCCAAGATGAAAGGCACTCCCGTGGCCCGTTACGATGCAGAGAAGAAGGCTGCGTATCTGCTGTACCCTGACGGTCACCGCGAATATGTGGACAAGCCGCCTGAGAAAGCACTGTCATCCGCTGGACTTGCGCCGCAAAATCAGGTACAATGGGAGCAGAAATTCACAAAAGAGAAAGGACGACTGACCATGACATATACTTCCGCACAGATCAACAAGCTGCTGAAAAAGCTCAACGACGAGCACGCCGCCCTGCTGGATAAGGAGAACCGCAGCAAGGATTTCCGCGCCGCCATGGGTGAGGACATAGAGTCCGTGCGCCCCGCCTACGACTACGCCGACACGCAGAAGAAGTTGGCAGAGCTGGAGCAGCGTATCCGCAAGGTGAAGCACGCCATCAACGTCTTCAATGCTACACATGTTATCCCTGACTTCGGTATGACCATCGACGAGATGTTGGTGTACATCCCCCAGCTGACCCAGCGCAAGAACAAGCTGGCCGATATGAAAGCCCGCCTGCCTAAGCAGCGGGTGGAGGAGCAGTATGGCCGGCAGTCCAATATCATCGACTACTCTTACGCCAACTACGACCTAACCGCGGTAGAAGCCGATTACGAAAAGGCCGCCGATGAGCTGTCCCGTGCCCAGCTGGAGCTGGACGCCGTGAACCAGCGGGACACGTTTGAACTGGAAGAGTAAAAACCGTTCCGTCGCGCTGTCCGCACCATTTTTTATTACAAGTAGTGACCTCCGACCGTGTTCAATGTTGCTGCGGAGGCGGGTTATTCTATTTGTTATGGGGTTATGTGGCCCGAGTTCAATGTTTCGGGTCGTTGCTATAACTGGCTGTGGAAGTTGCGAGAAAACTTTTCCCCCGGAGGTCGAAGTACGGTTATAGGCCTCCGGTTTTTCATCAGAAAAAATGTGCAATGATTGCACGCTTTTCCAAAGGAAGGTGAGGTATGAACGTAAAAGATCTGATTCTGTGCCAGCCTGCGGCGGACATTGCCGCCGCGCTGGTTGACCGGCTGGACATTGAACCCGCCAAGCGTAACGAGGGCATCCGCCGCATTACGGCACTCATCGACAGCCTGCGCGGCATGGAGCCGGAGGCCACCGATTATATACTTCTGGGCGTCTGCCACATGTACGATGACAAGGAGTTTCTGGATGCCAACCTGTATTATAAGAGCGAACTCCCCGCCGAACTCGCGCCGCTGCCGGAAGTCCTCAAGATGAAAGGCATCGACGAATTGACCGTGGATGAGACTGCGCAGACAGCCCGTGCCATTCGGCTACCTCAGTGCTACGCATTTGAACTGTCGCCCTGGCGCGAGGTGCTGGGTTACGAGGTCAACATCGCCAACGCACGGGAGGTAGGCATTGCCGCCCTTTGCGCAGCGGTGCTGTACGAGATGACCTTCTTCGGCTTTGACGAAAAGGCAGTGGACGCAGAACGACAAAAGCTCTACGACTCTCTCCACGAAGCAGAAGAATTGGACAAGCTCCCGCCGGAGGAACGGGCGAAACACTTCTTCTCTGCGGAGGAGGTTTTTGCCGAGTTGGGCATCCCCGAGCCCTCCGAGGAGGAACAACAGGAAACGCATCGGCAGATGTGCAGGGAAATGCTGATCAACAGTCTGAGAACGTATCAGATGCTGGAAAAGTACATGAAAAAGCAATAAATAGAGAAGGCCATCGGCAAGTAGCCGATGGCCTTCTCTGTCCGTCAAACGTGTTTCGTGTCGTATTGGGTAATGTTCACAAAAATATTCGTGTAAATTAGCGCGAAAGTTTGAATGAAATTTGCAGATTTTTACACGAATGTTCACCGTGGTATGCTTAGAGCCTTTGGGCAAAGAAATGCCGGACACCTCCTTGAAAAGTCAAACGGCCTGCCAAAGCAGACCGTTTGAAGCGTGTTGATTTGCAAGAAGAAAAGAATGTGTAGCAGAAAGATAAACCAGAATTTATTCCTCCGCCATTGCGTACTGCACGATCATGGGGTCATCGTATTCTGCCCACATGGATTTGTTCTCGTCCAGCGTTTTGAGCTGTTCCATTTCGCTGGCGGTCAATTCAAAATCAAAAATGTCCAGATTCTGTTTCATGCGCTCTTTATGCACACTCTTTGGAATTACGACAATGCCGCGCTGAACATGCTGCCGGAGTGCGACCTGCGCGGGCGTTTTCCCGTGGGCATCCGCAATTTGCTTTACAATGGGGCTTTCGAGGATTTCATTCAGCCGATGCTGGGCAAGCGGCCCCCACGCCTCATGCTGGATATTGTACTTTGCCATCCACTCATGCAGGTCATACTGCTGCCAGAAAAGGTGCGTTTCCACCTGATTGACTGCCGGGACAATACGGTTAAAGGTTACAATATCCGCCATGCGCTCCGCACTGAAATTGGAAATGCCGATGGCTCTGATCTTGCCCTCGTCATATAAATCCTCCAGCGCGCGGTAAGCACCGTAATAGTCAGACAGGCATTGATGGATCAGCACAAGGTCGAGATAGTCGGTCTGGAGCTTCCGAATGGATTCTTCCACAGAAGCCTTTGCCTTCTCATAGCCAAACTCCGTTACCCAAACCTTTGTGGTAAGAAAAATATCCTCACGGCGAATACCCAGTTCCTTGATGGCGCGCTGAATACCGTCACCAACTTCTTTTTCGTTGTAGTATGCCTGTGCGGTGTCGATCAGACGATAGCCGGTTTCCAGCGCATTAAACACACATTCCGCAGTCTGTTCCGCAGGAATTTCAAAAACGCCAAAGCCAACCATCGGCATCTGAACGCCGTTATTAAGGGTCACATATTCCATTTTAGATATTCCTTTCGTAATTGATTTTTTGATCCTGAAAGGAATATCAATAGGGCTTGCCCTTTGAGAAGAATTTGTTGAATAGCTCTTGAAAGGTCATCGCAATACCTCGTCAGATACAGATTTGTTGATTACTTACCTCTGCGCCAGCTTGTATAGGTTGCGGATGGATTCCATGACCGTATGCCACGACAGATCGGCGGCATAGTCTTTATCATAAGAGTACCTCCAAATACTGCCGAAGCAGTTTTTCAACACGGAACATCTGCGCATAGCGCATCAGCTTCCGTAAGTCTTTGTCTTTTCGTTTTGCGTATTGTTTGAGCGCATCCTGAAAGGTCTGCATCTCGATCCCGCTGCGGCTGCGGATCAGGTCACAGATGGTGCGCTCCATATCATAGACGGGAACCGGATTTCCGAACGGCGTGTTCATCGTGACAATCCCAACGTCATACAATTCTTTCTTGATGGTGTAGACCTTGATGCCGTCCGCTTGCAGGCTGGCAGGATTATAGCCAGTCTTGACCGTGATGGAATACGGATTCGGCTCCCGGTCGGTCAGGTCATGGAAAAACAATGCGCTCTCATGGGAGAATACGGCCTGCGCACAGCGAAGGTGCAGCAGGTACATGGCGTCCGTCCATGCGTCGGGCGAAACGTAGACGCCGTGCGCCGCCTGCTCCACGCCGCGCAGCTTGGCGTAGGCATAGAACGCAGACTTAGCAATGCCGTTTTCCAAAACCTGCGCGGTTTTGAGGATGCCGTTGTTTTGCTCGAAAAGCAGGTCGAGCCGTTCATAGGCTGTCACGCGACCACTCCTTTCTTGCTAATATTATATCCGAGATTAGCAAGAAAGTAAACAGCGATTTTAGAAAAGCAAGCCGAGGCGTTCGCCCCGGCTTGTGCTTTAACTATGGATGAAGTTTTTCATGGCTGCGTTTGCGCCTTGCAGCTTGTCCAGCGCATCAGAAGCTCTATCGGATTGCAAGCCGTAAACACCTCATATAAGCCCGCTGTCACGCCTGCACCCTGTACTTCACGCGGTTTCCATACCGCGTCGAGGTCAGCAAGCCCAGCTGTTCAAACTTCAGCACAAAGCTGCGGATGGTGGCGTAGGCGGCGTTGCCGAAGTCTTTTTCCAGCTGCTTGGTAGAGAACTCGGCTTCACCATACGCGGAAAGGACAAAGCTCCACAGCGCCTTCTCCTTCTCTGTGACCTGCCCCTGCGACAAAGCGACCTGAAACGCCTCGGTTGTCTGGCGGGCAGGGAGCGCTCCATTCAACTTGTGATACACATTCTCAATGAAATACACCAAAAACGGCGTTACGTCCAGCACGCCGCTGATGCGGGCATTTCCCTCGGCCAACGTGTAGGCATCGTAGTACCCCTTGCGGCTCTTGTTGACGTACTCAGACAGCGGCACGAACAGAGCGGAGGAATATCCCTGCTGTACCAAATACCACAGGTGCATCAGCCGTGCCATTCTGCCGTTGCCATCAAAGTAGGGGTGCAAATAGGCAATATAGAAGTGGATCAGGGCGGCTTTCAGCAGGTCGTTGCTGTCGGAATCCTCATGGATGAAGCGTACCAGCTCTCCCATACGCTCCGGCAGCTGCTGCCACGGCAGGCCGGTATGCTCCACCTTGGAGCCGACCACGTACACGCTGTCGTGCCGGTAGAAGCTGCCGGGGCGCAGCCGATCTTCCTCCGGCAGATAGGCACCGATGGCGGTTTCATACAGCTGGTGGATGGACGCTTCGGCGATCCTGTTGGCGGGGTCACTGATGAATTCCAGCCCTTTTTTCATGCCATAGATGCGGTTCTCGCTTTCATCCGCCGGAGCAAAGCCGGACAGGATCTTGCGGACACTGTCGCGGGAGAAATCCACCTGCTCGATGGTGAAGGTGGAGATGATCTCCTCCTCCATGGCCTTCGCGCCGTAGAGTTGTGTGCTGCTCTGCGGCGTCAGCAGGATTCGAGCGGCGGAGAGATGCACCTGTGCGACACTATTCAGATAGACAAGCTCCTGTCCTGAAAAGTCCTTCAGCGGCAGCGGGTGGTAGAAGCCGTTCTTCAGCAACGACACAAATTCCCCCATATCTGCCTGCGGATATTTGTAGCCCAGCTTCTTCAAGTCCAGCACACTTTTATCCGACAGCATTTTAGTAAACAACGCAGCGTCCATATAGCACCTCTTGTTGATATTAAATAGTATCAATTTATATCAGTATACAAGAGTGTTTCCGGAAATGCAAGAGGAAATACCTCAAAACTGCCTGAAATGCCTTGACGAACTAATACTGTGGTATTACAAACAGGGAGCTTATTGGCCTTTATGGAACGCTTCATGAGGCGGACATTCAGAAGAACTATGAGGTCATGGAAGCGCACTTTGCCGCCGGTGAGAGCTGTTTGAAAGCTATGCGGAAAAAGTGCGGCTTGACGCAGGAAGCACTTGCCAATGCATCCGGCGTTCCGGTCAACACCATCCGCGCCTATGAGCGCAAAGGCAAGAACTTGAACAAAGCCCAAGTTGACATCATCATGCGCCTGACGAAAGCGTTACGGTGCGAAATTAGCGACCTGCTTGGGTAACTTATATAGGGAAAATACCATCAAGTCTCCGAAGACCGGCGACACAAGCAATCTTGTTTTGTGGGTCGCCCTGCTGCTTGTCAGCGGCACGGCCATTGGCGCAGTGGTCGTCGGTAGGAAAAAAGGATACAGCCGATAATAAAATAGAGCCCCTTGCTCTATCCTCAAGCAATTTTCCTTGGTGCTGCCATAATCTCATGAAGATAAGTAATAACCCAGACCGCCATCGGGACGGTCTGGGTTATCGCTTACAAGAAGAGATCCTTGGATGATTCCGCGGCCTACCTCAAAAAATCAAAGCGACCTGACGCAGACGGCACGGAAACCCCGTGCTGTCTTTCATATTACTGCCCGCCCACTGCAACGAGATCATATCATCCACACAGGAACGATATATGTGCTGCTGTCGATTGCGCTTAATGTCTCCCGAAGGCAAAGAATCGCGCCGGTGCCTCTCGGCACGGAGGCCTTTTCCAGCAGCTTGAATGCGCCCGTAATTTGTGTGGGCGGGTTGATGCTTTTTCTGATTTCGATGGGATGAAGCTGACCGTCGCTCTCCATAATTAAGTCGATCTCATTGCTGTTCTTATCTCGATAATAATGCAGCAGGCAATCCTTGGCGCTGTTGCTGTAGGTCTTGATGATTTCCGACACAACATAGTTTTCTAAGATGACTCCGTTTATCGCGCCATTCATCAGAATTTCGGGGCTTGAGTACCGAGTCAGATAGCAGACAAGGCCTGTATCAAAGAAATACATCTTCGGCGTTTTGATCGTCCGCTTCAGAAGATTGTTGGAGTAGGGGTGCAGGAAGAACACGATCCCCGATTTTTCAAGCTCCTTCATCCAGCGCTTTGAAGTATCGTCACTGACGCCCACATCCCCGGCGATGTCATGCAGATTCAGCATCTGGCCGCTCCTGCAGGCGGCAGCACGAATAAAATCGGCAAACATTACCTTATCCACACCGGGAATGTCGGTGGTCACATCCCGGTCGATATAGGTCTGAATATAGCTGCTGTAAAAGACATCCCGGTCTTTATACTTGCCGCTCCTGTGGCCGGGAAGCGCACCGTCCCAAATCCTTTGATAAATCTCATTCGGTGTGGCAGGGGAAAGCAACGCCTTGCGCCTCTGCAATTCATCGAGTTCCAGCGAAAAGGGCGAAACATCCACTGCGCCGCAAAGCTCGGCTTGTGACAATGCAGACATATGAAGAATGGCGGTTCGTCCGGCCAGGGATTCCTGCGCCAGCTCCATCAGGCGATACGCCTGAGAACCAGTCAGCCAGTAGGAGCCGGGTGCAGCGCCGTTATCCACGGCGATCTTGATATACGAAAACAGCTCCGGTGCATACTGAACCTCATCGATGAGAACCGGCGCGGGGTGCAGCTTCAAAAACATAGCAGGATCGGTTTTGGCAAGCCTGCGTTCCTCCAAATCGTCCAGCGAAACCTCGGCTCGGGCCGTCCCCTCCTCCATCAGATGCCGCAGCATGGTGGATTTTCCCACCTGACGCGGGCCGGTCAGCAGCACGCAGGCGTACTCCTCGCTTACTGCTGTAAACTTTTTTTCAAGCTGTCTCTCAATATACATTGCTCCGCCTCCTTTGGGCCAAAATACGATGCACCTTTATTATAGCCTGAGAGCAAAGAAAAATCAACAAGTTTTAGGCTAAAATACGATGCACTTACATTTTGGCCTAAACAAGCGGTGATTATGTGTGTCCGCAACAGGAAAGCCGCCCGATTTGAAATCGGGCGGCTCCGTTGCCTCGTAAGTATCTTCTTCAGTGGGACAGTCGGCATTGCGATGCTGGCTCTTTGCGCACACCCCCTCGATTTTGACCTCTCCCGCGCCTGAAACGCCCGTAAAACACCCCGTTTGCAGGTCAATTTTTTGGCTGATGCGCATCGCCGCCAAACCCGCAAATCATTGCACCGCAACGGCTTTAAGTCATTTCCGGTTGCTCCACATCCCACTGGATAGGTTCCATACCCATGGAGCGTATGGCGGCGATGACGTGGTCGTCATACTCCCCGTAGGGACAACGGATCAGCGTGGGGGGCACGCCGGTAACAGCACTGATCCGCTCGTTGCTGGCGGTGACATCGTCAATGATCTGCTGAGTGGACAGACTGTTGTAATGGTCGTGGTGATTGGAGTGGCTCATCACCTCGTGGCCCGCGTCGTGCAGGGCTTTGACGGACTCCGGGTACTTCTCCGCCCAATCTCCCACAACAAAGAAGGTGGTCTTGACACCATACCGCGCCAGAATGTCGATAAGCGTCTGGGTGTCCTCGTTGCCCCACGGTGATGCAAAAGTGCGGCAGTTCACGGAGAACTGCTGCTCACCACGTTTCGGCCAGCAGGAAATCCTGAAGATGCACGATTCTAATGCCGTTTTCAATCCCTACATCCATGTCATTTAGGGTGACAACATATTTGGGGTAATGGTCTTTGATCTCCATGAGGTTGCCCACCTCACGGTCAGAGCCCTCCGGCAGCTGGACGCAAACCTGCACATAGATCCGCTCGTCGCGGCGGGTGGCCACGAAGTCGATCTCCTTGGTATCATTCTTGCCGATATACACATCGTACCCCCGCCGCTTTAGCTCCAGAAACACAATGTTCTCCATGGCCCCATCCAGCATCTTGCGGTTATAGCCCAGAAGGGCGTATTTCAGCGACACATCCGCAAGATAATACTTCTCCTGCGTTTTCAGGATGCTCTTGCCCTGCAGGTCGTAGCGCTCACAGGGATAGATGATGAACGCCTGCTCCAGCCAGCGCAGATAGTTGTAGATGCTCTCTACCGAGACCTTGCGGTGCTCGCTTTTCAGAAATGTAGAAATCGAATTGGCGGAAAAGGTCTTGCCCACATTTTCGATAATGAATTTCACCACACGATCAAAAATATCCTGCTTGTTGATACGGTGGCGCTTCAATATGTGATATTCGCTTTTTTGCTTTGCTCTACACGGAGAACCATACGCTCACCCCTCCAGCAGAGCGCGGCAGCAATTCCTCTGCAGCCGTCAGCGGACGAAGCGCAAGCGGGGTAAGTGGTTACATAAAAGAAGGCGAGGCGCGGCGAAAAATGTATAAACAGGCGTATTTCTGGTTTACATAATTTATGGCGTGAGAGAGTCTGTAACCTGCTCCGCCGGAAACTGTCGGCCGGCGTGGTCGATGGTGCAGGGCGGGGGGAGGATGAGCTGGGAGATGGGGAGGACGGTGTAGCCGTCGTTGATGAGGCAGGTGAGGATAGCGGGCAGCGCCTCCGGTGTGTGGAGGGCGGCGTTGTGGAACAGCACGATGCTGCCGGCTGTACCTTGGAGGTCACCCGCCGGCAGATGGTGTCCGCGTCATAATCCTTCCAGTCGAGGGAACCCTATCGGCAAGGACTTGAAGCCGTTGCGGCGTAAGGGGTTTCACAACATGACCTCCTCCATAAAGATAACGAGGAGAATGCAGGGACTGAACCGCCAAGCAATTAAGAAATCTGGTGCCGGAACTGACGGAATAGTCTTTCAGAAATTGCCGCGAAAGCTCCCACACCGTACGCATAACGAAAGCTCTGAATCGACCTGCGGCGCAGCTCCAAAACGAAAACCATCTTGTCGGGGGGGGGCAAACCGCTGATCGCAGTGAGCGGCACTTTATGACAGCAGAAGCTCGATCAGTTCCTCATTCTTCAGCCCGCTGAAATAACGGCCCGCATCCTCCTGCGCCAGCGCATCGCGGAGGCTCTGCTCCTCCAGCCGCACGCCCACCAGCTTTTCTGCCAGCACCTCCGGCTCCACCACGCTGAAAAAGTCGCCGGTGAACGCGATATGCCGGATGACGCCGCGGTCGGTGGACAGATGCGCCTCCACACCGCCGCAGGCGGGGAAGCGCTTCTGTCTGATCATCTCGCATTCCCGGGACTGGCCATAGTTCCATTCCCATGTGGCGTACCGCTGCTCCCGCAGCCGAGCGATCTGCGATTTGTCCTCCTCAGTAAAGACATACTCCTCGCCGGGCTGCTGCGCCAGAATGCTGTCCAGCAGCACGCGGCGGAATTCCTCCAGCTCCACGGGATGGGGCATATGCTGCCGCACGGTGGTGACGCGGCTTCGGACGGAGACCACGCCCTTGGCGGAGATCTTTTCCTGGTCCACATGAAGGGCCTGCGCCACCCGGTCCAGATCGGAGTCGAACATGATGGTACCGTGGTGCATGACCCGTCCCTCCTTCAGATACTGGGAGTTGCCGGAGAATTTCTGCCCGTTGATGGTCATGTCGTTCCGCCCGTTGACCTCAGCCTGAACACCCAGAGCCGCCAGCGCAGCCACCACCGGCTGACAGAACAGCTTGAAGTTGATGGACTCCATACTGCCGGCATCGGCGATAAACGTGAAGTTCAGGTTTCCCATGTCGTGGTACACCGCACCGCCGCCGGACAGCCGTCGTACCACTCGCACACCGTTTTCGCGGACGAATTGCTGGTCGATCTCGGCGGCGGCGTTTTGGTGCTTGCCGATAATGATGGCGTTGTCATTTTGCCACAGCATGAAATAGGTGCGGTCCCGAGGGAGCGCGTCAAACACATACTGCTCCGCCGCCAGATTCCACGCAGGATCGGTGGTGTAGAGGTTCAGATAAGAGAGTCTCGGCTGTGTCATGGCAATAGGCTCCTTTGTTCTATGATGTGTGTTTCAGGATCGATGTATCGCTCAGCTGTTTTTCGGCAGCGTCGATCGGTATTCGCTGGGGGTCACGCCGGTTTTGGCCTTAAATACCCGCATGAAGTTCTGGATGGTCAGGAAACCGACATCCTGACCGATGTCGCGTACCAGCCTGCTGTCATCCGCCAGCAGCAGCTTTGCTTTTTCGATGCGAAGGTCGCTGAGATACTGCGAGAATCTCTTTCCACCGATCTCACTGAAAATACGGCTGAGATACGACGGACTGATGCCCAACTGGGCGGCAACGCCGTCAAGGGACAGGCTGCTGTCCATGTAGTGCTCCCCCACGTATTTCTTGGCGGCCAACAGGTATCTGCGCTGACGATTGTCCAGATTGGTAAAGATCTCCTGTACCGCCGCGCGCAGATAGGCACATAGCTGCTCGTAGTACGCATCTGTGAGCGGATCGCCCTCCGGCGCAAAGGCGCCCAGCTTTCCGCGATAGGTGCGATTCAGCTCCTGCAGCTCGCTGGCCAGCATCTGACAGCAGTCCAGCGTGTCCTGATCGGGCAGCTCCGCCTGCCGGATGGTAGACATCAGGTGACGCAGCGTGGTGGACGCCGCCTCCTCCGAGTGCTCCGTTATGGCGCCAACCGTACTGCGGATGCGCTTTTCAATATCCGCGCGGGAGACCTGCCGGGCAGCGCTGGTCTGTGAATCGGACAGGAGCGCCTGGTACACGCTGTGGATCTGCAGCAGATCGGAGAACCGCGGGCTGCAGACGACCACGCTGTTGGGGAGACTGCGCGTAAAAATATGGATGGCGCGCGTCAAATCCTCTGCCTCACCGTCAGCAATCGCCTGTTTGTCCTGTAAACAGGCAATGGTCAGGATGCTGTATCGATAGGAAAAGGAATACAGCCTCCAGCGGGGAAAGTGAATATTTTGCAGGTTTTTGATGGTATGCTCAATGGCTGCCGGATTCAGCACGCCTGTGACGCGGTTGGACGTGACGAACAGCAGAAATGTCCCTTCGCACGGCAGCGTATCGGGAAGGCTTGCGAGTGTCTGGCGGACAGAATCTGCGTCCAGCTCCGCACCGTCCACCAGCTCGCACAGCAGCTGACGCAGCACATACGGGGAAATGATCTGTATGATCTTGCGGAACTGCACCGTGTCGCGGCTAAGGGCGAGAACACTGCGGTTGAGCAGGTCCCAGTCGCTGACAGACTCGTTTTTCGGCAGGGCTTCATCGCTGCTGCGCAGTGTTTGCAGCGTTTTCCGCAGAGGACGGTAGAACAGCCATGCCACCAGCAGGGCCGCCAGCACCAGCACAGCCAACAGGATCACCATCACGAGCAGCAGATGATTCGATGCCAGATATTCGCCAAGATGGAGCGTCACCGTGGTATAGCTGTGGCAGAAGGTAAGTCCTGTGGCGGCAGACATCCCCACCAGCGTGTTGCGGCTGCCGGCCTTCAGCGGTGTATCCAGATTGCTGTACAACAGGGAACCGTCCGGCGCATAGACAGCCAGCGGCTCCACTCTGCTGCACAACGAGGAAAAAAGCGCTTCGGCATCCAGATAAAGCAGCAGCTCACCCAGATATCCATAGGAGCAGGGAATAAACGGATACCGCAGGCACAGTGTGCCGGATGCCGTGCGGACCAGCGTGGCGCTGGAGGCGCCGGCAGGCCCCAGGGCCTGCGCGGAAAAGTCTTCTGCCGTGGGAAGCTCTGCCAGCAGGCCTACGTCACCGCCGGAGGAATAGGCGGAGCCATCACGGTTGCACAGCAGAATAACGTCGGTGACGTAGCGTGTGTCAGCTGCGAAAGACTTCAGCTCGGTGACGATCCGGAAGTTCCGGGGCCGATCCTGCGTGTCTGGAAACAGTGCTGCGTACAGAACCTCATCATTCCACGTCAGCTGTTTCGCCGCATCGCAGAGCCTGCCGAAATTTTCATCGGACAGCTTTGCCGCCAAGGTGAGAAATGCCTCGCCGCTCTCGCGTGCACTGCCAAGCAGCCTCTGGTAGGCATTATGGTAAAGCCAGATCTGAAAGAGCAGCATAACGGCCAGCAGCAGGGACAGTATGGTAAAGAAGGTGCTGCGCAGAACGCTTCCCGACCGGAAGAATTCATGCCTCAGCGCATCGCTCAGTTCTTTCCGCGCCACTTAAGATCACCTCCGCCACTTGCAGCAGACGCCTTGACAAAGAACGTAATATGGTAATCGATGGTAAATGAATCATATCAAAAAATGTGCATTTCCGCAAGGAGCAAACCGCACCTGCTTTCGCAAAATAGGATGTCCTATCTAAAGTGCACATTTTCCCTGCATGCCCCGTCTTTTTGCACTTTTTAAGCAGTTTACAAAAAAAAGACCGGCTTTGCTCCTGCGTTGGATCGGCGAATTGCACAGTTTTTTGCACGGATGTTCGGCGATTCGGCACTAAACGATTTTTTCAGCATGAACAAAACTTGCGAAGCCGTTAAAACTTTGCCAAGACGCGGCGGTATCACGATCTGGGAAAGAATTGTTTATTGAAAACGATCAGCGTATGAGATACATATGCAAAGTACAGAGGGTCGGGCATGCCGGACGCAGGTCCATCCCTCTGCGCAGACGATACGTCAAAGAGAAATTGAGAAATGACTATGAGAGAGGTGGTCCATGGAATGAAGAAGAATCCCTACAAACGGGCGGCGAGAGGTCTGGCCGTGGCGGAGAAGTGGATCATCGTTGTTGCGCTTGCCGTCGGCGTGGCGCTAACAGCGGTGAACGTTGTCTGCCGCTATATCTTTAAGGCGGATGTGAACTTCTCGTGGTCCGAGGAAATCGTGGTAGCGCTGCTGGTGCTGGCCTACATGGTCGGTGCCGCACTGTGCGCCGGTGAAGAGGGCGGCCTCATCAATATGACGATCTTCACCGGCAAGATGAGCCGCCGTGCACAGCTGATCATTGAGATCATCACCAACATCTGCCTGATCGTCTTCGGTGTGATCATTTTCATCAGCGGTTGGGATCGCTGCGCGGTAAAGATCGCCAGCGGACAGGTCACCACGGCGCTGGCTGTGCCTGACTGGATCTACAACGCATTTATCCCGCTGGGCGCGTTCCTGATGGTGATCCACACGGTGGAACGCATCCTGGACGGGATCGCTGAGCTGAAAGAGTTGAAGAGCGCAGACATGACGAAGGGAGGCGATGCTGCATGACGTATGCCATTATGCTGGGTGTTTTTGTGATCCTGCTGTTTCTGGGTGCACCGATCGCACTGTCTCTGGGTATGTCCTCGCTGCTGGCCATCCTGTATAATGGGACAGGCATCAATGTTATCGCCGGCCAGATCTATGGCGGCATCGGCAAGTATCTTCTGCTGGCCGTTCCGTTCTTCGTCCTGTCCGGCAACATCATGGCGAAGGCAGGGATCTCCGACAGACTGATTGCCTTCATTGACGCGTTGCTGGGGCACCTGCGCGGCGGCATCGCAATGGTCTGCGTTGTGGTGGCCTGCTTCTTCGGCGCCATCTCCGGCTCCGGCGCGGCCACCGTGGCAGCTCTGGGCGTTATCCTGATCCCCGCCATGATCGAGCGTGAGAAATTCTCCGACCCCTTCGCACATGGCGTGGTGGCTGCCGCTTCCTCTATTGCGGTCATTATCCCGCCCAGTATTTCGTTTGTGATCTATGCGTCCCTCACCGGCGTTTCTGTGGGCGACATCTTTGTGGCCGGTATTCTCCCCGGCGTCATTATGGGCGTCGCCATGATCATCGTGGTACAGATCTATGCCCACAAGCACCACCTGAAGCCCGCCCACCCCTGGAAGGGCTGGCGCGAGGTGTGGCGCACCTTCAAGAGCGCCTTCTGGGGGCTGCTGATGCCCGTCATCATTCTGGGCGGCATCTATGGCGGCGTTTTCTCCGCTACGGAGGCGGCGGCCGTGGCTGCGGTGTACGGCCTGTTCGTCGGTACCGTCATCTATAAGAAGCTGAAGTGGAAGGATATCGTGGAGCTTCTTTATGATACGGCCAAGAGCACCGGCGGATTGATGCTCATCATCGGCGGCGCAACGATCTTCTCCTACGCCTGCACGCGCTATGGCATTTCCACCAGCGTCCAGGCTCTGCTGGAGAACTGCGGCAAGGGCGGCTTCCTGGTCATCATCAACATCGTGCTGCTGATCGCCGGCTGCTTTATGGATGCGAACTCCAATATGTACATTTTCGTTCCCATCATGTATCCTGTCGCGCGGGAGTTCGGCATTGACCCCATTCAATTCGGCATGATCTGCACGGTCAACCTGGCCATCGGCCAGTTCACGCCGCCGGTCGGCACGAACCTGTTTGTCGCCTCCAGTCTGCGTATCCCTGGTCACCGTGTCGGTGTGGAGGGCGTGGCCAAGGCGTGCCTGCCCATGATCGCGGCGGCTGTGCTGGTGTTGCTGCTGGTCACCTATGTCCCGCAAGTTACCACGTGCCTGATTGGCGCATAACTTTCTCTCCCCCCCTTGCCGCCTGCCTGTACGCAGGCAGGCGGCCCCCGCCCAAGCATGCACCATATCAAAATGATTTATTTTAGGAGGAACTACTTATGAAAGCAAAAAGATTTCTGGCCCTCATTTTGGCGCTTGTCATGGCGCTGAGCCTCGTTGCCTGCGGTGATAGCGGCAAAACCCCTGCTGCGGACGGCGACAGCAACGGCGGCGGCGATTCCAGCTTCCCCAAGATGACATGGACCGCCGCTACCTCCGGCGCCGAGGGCTCCAACTTTGACGTCGGTCTGGAGAAGTTCAGCGAGCTGCTGCAGGAGAAGACCAACGGCGCTGTGAAGCTGGACATCTACTGCTCCGACCAGCTGACCAACGGCAGTACGGCGGACTCTGTGCAGGCCTGTATGGACGGCACCATCGATGTGACGTTCCAGGCCGATGGCATTTGGGGCAACTTTGACACCGTGTTCAACATCCCCAACCTGCCCTTCCTCTTTGACAGCTATGACGATGTGGACAGCAAGCTCATCAATGGCGAGGGCGGCAAGTACCTGATGAAGGCTATGGAGGATAAGTACAACGTCAAGTGCCTGGGCATTGGCGAAAACGGCTTCCGCTACCTCACCAACCGCAAGCACCCTGTCAAGACTCCTGACGATCTGCACGATCTGAAGCTGCGTATCGGCGGCGCTCCCATCCTGATCGCCACCTATGAGAGCTGGGGCGTGGACTACACCACTGCCGGCTGGGCTGAGGTCTACACCGGCCTGCAGACCAAGCTGTATGACGGGCAGGAGAACCCCATCGCCGTTGCCGATGCCAGCTCCATTCAGGAGGTGCAGAACTATGTGACCGCGTGGACGGCCAACTACGGCATCATGTTCATGGTCATCAACGGCGACCTGTACAACAGCCTTTCCGATGAGCTGAAGGCCATTGTGGACGAGTGTGCCAAGGAGGCCTGCGCCTATCAGGTGCAGTATACCCGCGACGAGTGCGAGGCGGCGCTGCAGAGATGGGTCGATGACTACGGCATCGAGGTCTACGAGATGACGCCGGAGAACGCGGAGCTATTCCGCAGCAAGGCTCTCAAGGTGTATGACAAGTACACGGATTACCAGCAGCTCATTGATATGCTGAAGTAAGCAAGGTGCGGTTTGCCTGTGTGGAAAAGGAACCTGCATTTGTGGGAGGAATGATCATGAACATTGGATTTATCGGCCTTGGAAACATGGGACTTCCCATGGCGCGGCGGCTGCTGGAGAAAAGCGGCTGCCCCGTGTACGGCTTTGACATTGTGCCTGCCGCGCTGGAAAAGCTGGCGGTGGCCGGCGGAACGCCTGAGCCGGACAGCGCAGCGCTGCTGGAAAAAAGCGATGTGATTTTTCTCAGCCTGCCCAGCAATGAGCTGGTACAGGCAAATCTGGAGGCAGCCGTTCAGCATTGCCGGAGCGGCGCCGTGGTCGTGGACACCAGCTCCTCAGTGCCCGCGGTCATACAACGCTGCGCTGCGCCGGCCGCTGCGCGGGGTGTCGAGCTGATCGACTGCCCCGTCAGCGGCGGCGTAGACGGCGCCGAGAAGGGCACGCTGAGCGCCATGTGCGGCGGCAGCGAGGCGGCTGTGACACGGATTATGCCGCTGCTGACCTGCTTTGCCGCCCATGTGACGTACATGGGGCCTTTGGGCAGCGGCTATGCTGCCAAGCTGATCAACAACCTGATCGTTGGCGGTGAGATCACACTGATCGCCGAAGCGTTCGGCCTTGCGCGCCGGGCCGGCGTAGACCTGACACGGCTCATGGAGGCGCTGTCCGGCGGCGCAGCCGCCAGTCCCGTTCTGACGATGAAGGGTAGCAAGATGATCAACGGAGATTACACAGCATCCTCCCGCGTGCTGATCCACCTGAAGGACCAGCACAACGCGCAGGAGATGGCACGCGCTCTGGGAGCCGATATCCCCGCCTGCGATTTGTCCACTTTGCTGCTGGAGAAGCTGGCGGATATGGGTCGTGGCAACGAGGATGTAGCGGCGGTCATCGACCTGTTCCAATCAAAAGTAGATCTTAGGAGGTTATGGAATGGCAACCTATGAAAAGGAATTTCTTCTGAAGGTCCTGGAAAACCTTTGGAAGGTCCGCAAATTTGAGCAGCGCGCCATGGAGGGCGGCCTCAAGGGTGAGATCAAGGGAAACATCCACGTCTGCCTGGGTGAGGAGGGCGCCGTTGTGGGCGCCAATATGGCGCTGGAATCCACGGATTATATCACGGCCAGCCACCGCGGCCACGGCCACTGCGTCATGAAGAGCGATGATGTGGAGCATACGCTGGCGGAGCTTTACGGTAAGGAAAGCGGTTTCTGCCATGGCCGCGGCGGTTCCATGCACGTCACAAAGGTGGAAAGCGGTCTGCTGGGCGCCAACGGCATCGTCGGCGGCGGCATTCCTCTGGCCACAGGCTCGGCGTTGGCATCCAAAATCAATCGGGACGGCGCGGTATCCGTGGCATTCTTCGGCGACGGCGCCACCAATCAGGGCTGCTTCCACGAGTGCATCAACATGGCGGCCGTCTGGAAGCTGCCCATTGTTTATTTCATTGAAAACAACCAGTACGCCGTGTCGACCAACATCCACACCACCTGCGCCACCTCCACGCTGGCCCAGCGCGCTCAGGGCTACGGCATCGAAGGCGATGTGGTGGACGGCACAGATGTGCTGGCCGTCTATGAGGCGATGCAGAAGGCTGTGGCCCATGCCCGCAGCGGCAAGGGGCCGGTGCTGCTGGAGTGCGATGTCTATCGCTACACCGGCCATTATGTGGGAGACCCGGGCAAGTATATGTCCGAGGCGTATAACGCGGCGGCTCATGAAAACGATGTGATCAACAAATTCAAGGCATACCTGCTGGCGGAGGGCGCTGCCACACAGGCGGAGATGGATGCCGTGGAGGCGGCGGTGGAGGCGCGTATGGAAAAAGCGTATCAGTTTGCGCTGGAGTCCCCGTTGCCCGATCCTGCCGATGTGCTGAAATACAACTATGCCTGTGACAACGAAAGGAGTGTTGTTCGATGAGCCGTAAGACTACTATGATCGCTGCCATCCGCGAGGCGATCGACGAGGAAATGCTCCGTGATGAAAACGTGATCGTTCTGGGCGAGGATATCGGGGAGCTGGGCGGTCCCTTCGGCTCGTGTATCGGCCTGCTGGACAAGTACGGTCCCGACCGCATTATCGCCACCCCTATCAGCGAATGGGGCTTCACCGGCATCGGCGTGGGCGCGGCCATGCGCGGCAAGCGCCCCATCGTCGAGCTGATGTACAATGACTTTATCTCCGTCTGTCTGGACCCCGTGATGAACCAGGCGGCAAAGCTGCACTATATGACCGGCGGACAGGTCAAGATCCCCATGGTGATCCGCGCGCCCATGGGCACCGGACGCCGCGGCGCGGCGCAACATTCCCAGAACATGGAAGCGCTGTTTGCCCATATTCCCGGCCTGAAGCTGGTGTGCCCCTCTACGCCGGCTGACGCCAAGGGCCTGCTCATGACCGCTATCCGCGATGACGACCCTGTGGTGTTTCTGGAGCACAAACTTCTCTACCCGCAGAAGGTAGAAATGCCGGACGATGTTGCGCCGATCCCGCTGGGCAGCGCCAATATCCGCCGTGAAGGCACTGATCTGACCATCCTTACGTGGGCCCGCCAGGTCAACTTCTCCCTGGAGGCCGCGGAAAAGCTGGCTGCCGACGGTGTGAGCGCGGAGGTCATTGACCTTCGGAGCCTCGTCCCGCTGGATTGGGATACCATCCGTGACTCTGTCAGCAAGACCCACCGTGTACTGATCGCCGAGGAGGATGTCAAGCGCTGCGGCTTCGGCGCTGAGCTGTCCGCGCAGATCATGGAGGAGCTGTTCGATCAGCTGGACGCACCGGTGCGCCGCGTGGCGGCACTGAACTCCTCTGTGCCCTTCTGCGCCGAGCTGGAGGACGAGATCTATCCCAATCCCGAGCGCATCGCCGCCGAGGCAGCCGCTCTGCTAAAAGAATAAGGAGGCACATATGGCAACTGAGATCAGAATGCCGCAGTTCGGCGTTTCCATGGAGACTGGTACGGTCGCTCAGTGGCTCAAGGCCGAGGGAGATACCGTCAAGGCCGGCGATGTGCTGGCCAGCATCGAGACAGAAAAGCTGACCAACGACGTGGTCAGCGAGGTGGACGGTGTGCTGCTGAAGATCGTCGCGCAGGAGGGAGAGGATATCCCCGTGCAGGGACTGATGGCATATGTCGGTCAGCCCGGCGAGGCCCTTCCCGATGCCGGCGGCACGGCGGCGCCCACTGCCGCCGATACGGCTCCTGCCACTGTGGAGCCTGTGCCTGCCGCCGTCGGTCAGATGTCCGGCGGTCGTGTCAAGGCATCCCCGCTGGCCCGCAAGATCGCTGCCAAGCTGGGCGTTGACCTGTCGCAGGTAACACCTGGCGGTACCAGTGGACGTATCCGTGCGGATGACGTCCGCGCCTACGCCGCGCAGGTCCCGACAGCGCCCGCCGCCCCCGCTCCCGCCCCCGCCGCTGCTGCACCGGCTCCTACCGCTGCCGCGGCGGAGCAGATGGACGGCGACACAGTGGAGAAGCTCTCCGGTATGCGGAAGGTCGTGGCCCAGCGTATGCAGCAGTCCCACACGGAGATCCCGCCCGTAACGCAGGTCACCAAGGTGGACGTGACGGCGCTGATGCAGTTCCGCAGAGAACTGCTGGAAAAGACGGGAAAGAAGTACTCTGTCAATGACCTGATCCTCAAGGCAACGGCAAAGTGTCTGGCAGCGCATCCTGAGATGCTGGTCAGCTTTGACGGCAGCCAGATTATTCACCGCGCTCACGTCAATCTGGGCATGGCTGTTGCGCTGGACACGGGACTGATCGTTCCTGTGATCCGTGATGCCGACAAGCTGAGTCTGGATGCATTGGCGGCCTGTGCCAAGGATCTGGCGGCCCGTGCCAAGGACGGCGGCCTTACGCCTGATGATTACAAGGGCTCCACCTTCACGGTATCCAATCTGGGGATGTTCGGCATCGAGATGTTCACGCCCATCGTCAACCAGCCGGATGCCGCTATCCTCGGCGTCACGGCGGTGGAGGATGAGCTGGTCATGGAGGCGGATGGGACCATTTCAAAGCATCAGGTCATGCGTCTTTGCTGCACCTTCGATCATCGTGCCATGGACGGCGCTGTGGAGGCGCGCTTCGGTATGGCGCTGCGCGACCTGCTGCAATCGCCCGTAGAGATCCTGCTTTGATGCGAGGTGCGGTATGAAAAAGATCATTGTTATCGGCGGCGGCCCCGGCGGATATGTGGCGGCCATCCGTGCCGCACAACTGGGCGCGGACGTGACCATTATTGAAAAGCAATATCTGGGCGGCACCTGCCTGAACGTGGGCTGCATCCCCACCAAGTGCCTGCTGCACTCCGCCGAGCTGGTGGAGCAGATCAAGACCCAGGGCAAGGATATCGGCGTAGAGGTCGAGGGTGTGAAGGTCAACTTCCCCCAGGTCATCGCCCACAAGAACGCCATCAGCAAGCAGCTGACCAGCGGCGTAGCCGGTCTGCTGAAGCTGAACAAGGTCAAGAAGGTGGACGGCACCGCCAAGTTCACCGGCGAAAAGCAGCTTGAGGTCACCAAGCCCGACGGCAGCAAGGAGAGCATGACCGCCGATGCCATCATCGTGGCTACCGGCTCCGTCAATGCCCAGCCGCCTATCCCCGGTCTGAAGGAAAATCCCAACTGCATCGACTCCACCGGCGCGCTGTCGCTGGACAAGCTGCCCGCGACCATGGTGGTCATAGGCGGCGGCGTCATCGGGCTGGAGCTGGCCTGCGCCTATGCAGCCTTCGGCACGAAGATCACCGTGGTGGAGGCCATGGATCACATGCTGCCTATGCTGGACGGCGATCTGACCAAGATCGGCGTGGCGCACATGAAGAAGATGGGCATGGAGTTCCATCTGGAGTGCCCCGTGCAGTCCGTGGAAGACAGCCCCGTGGGCGCAAAGGTTGTCTGCAAGGATAAGTCCGGCAACACCGTCAGCTTCGAGGCGGAGAAGGTACTGGTGGCCATCGGCCGCAGGGCCAACACCGCCGCGCTGGATCTGGCCGCCGGCAAGATCCACAACGATAAGGGTCGTATTCTGGTCAACGACAAGATGGAGACCAGCGTCCCCGGCGTATACGCCATCGGCGACTGCGTGTTTGGCCATGCACAGCTGGCGCATACCGCCTCCGCCATGGGCGAGGTGGCGGCAGAAAATATCTGCGGCCATGAGGCGCACTATTGCGAAAAGACCAACCCCACTTGCGTGTATATGGAGCCGGAAGCCGCCTCTGTGGGCCTGACCGAGGAGCAGTGTAAGGCGCAGGGCATTGCCTACAAGGTGGGCAAATTCCCTATGAGCGCCAACGGCAAGGCACTGATCCTCAACGGCGGCGAGGGCCTTGTCAAGATCATCGCCGGTGCGGAGTATGGCGAGATCCTGGGCATGCATATCATCGGGCCCCGCGCGACCGACCTTATCGCTGAGGGTGCGCTGGCCATCGGTGGTGAGATGACGTTGGATGAGCTCATCGACACCATCCACTCTCACCCCACTGTCACGGAGACCATGCGCGAAGCCGCGCTGAACGCGGAAAAGCGTGCCATCCATACAAAGAACTGACGGCGCGCAGAATGGCGATCCGTGTTACGCTGAGCGCAAATGCAGGCGTTTCCGTGGAGCTGGGCGGCGTCCGCATCTGGATAGACGCGCTCCACGATACGCGTGTGCCGGGGTTTTCCACGCTGGACAGTCATCTGCTCCAGCGGCTGTGGTCCGAAGCCGCCTTTCAGTCGCCGGATGCCATTGTGTATACGCACTGTCATCCAGATCACTATGTGGCGCATTTGACGGCGGAGGCCTGCCGCCGCTGGCCGAAGGCACGGTTGTTTCTGCCGCAGAAGGACTTTCCGGAGCAGGAGCTTCTGTCGGGGAGGGAGGCCGCCGCATCCATCGAAGGGGTGGCGCTGCACTTTTACCGGCTGACCCATGACGGCATGGCTTTCGCCGGTGTGCCGCATTACGGACTCACCATCACCTGCGGAAGGGACAGCATACTGCTTCCCGGTGACTGCGCCGTGGCCTCTCCGGAGCTGCTTCCCGTGGTGAACGGGCGGCATCTGCGCCTTGCGCTGCTGAACTTCCCTTGGGCCACGCTGCAGCGCGGACGGGATTTTCTGCGGGAGCAGCTGCACGCTGACCAGATCGCGCTGTATCACCTCCCCTTTGAGGAGGATGATACCGAGGGCTTTCGCGCGGCGGCAGATCGTGCCGCACAAAGCCTATCCGGCGTCGGAGCCGTCCATGTGCTCGATAATCGCTTTCAGACCCTGTTTATCCCGGATGAAACGCAGCCCGCCCCGCATAGCTGATAAAAAGCAAAAGATGTCCTGTTTTCGCTGGAAAACAGGACGTCTTTTCTATAAAACAGTGTAGACGTGGAAATCGTCAGCAGTATGCTGGGGTACACTCACCCCTCCAGCAGAGCGCGGCAGCCCTCCGGGAGCAGATAGTCGATCTCTATACGGTTCCCCTCGTAGACGCGAATTTCCCGGATGGCGGCGGCGACTGTGGGGCGATCCAGCTCCGCCAGCCGCCCCGACGCCAGCAATTCCTTTACCCAGGGCAAGGACAGCGGCTCATCCTGTACCGAGTCGCGCAGCTTGTCCAGTTGGGCCTGCAGCGCCTGCTCCTGTGCGTCATAATCAGCGCGGTAGCGGAGGAAGTCCTCCTTGGAGATAAGCGCGTCCTGATAGTCCTCGTAGGCGCTCTGGCGGCGGCGCTGAATGCGCTGCAATGCAGCTTCCAGCTTTTGGGGTTGGTCGGTGCCGGAGCGCGGGCGCTGCGCCGCGCCCTGCTGTGCCAGCTGGCGGAGGTTTTCCACGCCGGCAATGAGTTGGTTCAGATCATCCAGTATCACCTTCGTCAACACATCATGGGCGATATAGTGCTTGCTGCACACGGATGCGCCGTAGCGCTTATACGAGCCGCAGGTGTAGAAGATTTTGCCACCCCAGGTGGTCTTGACCATGGCTCGTCCACAATCGCCACACTTGAGAAAACCCGCAAAGGGGCTGACATTCTGCTGAAAATCCGGCGTACGGGCGTTAGCGTTCAGCAGAGCCTGCACCCGCTGCCACTGGCCCTTTTCGATGATGGGCTGGTGGGTGCCGGATACTACCGTCCACTGGGAGCGCTCCTTCCGCTTGGCTTTCCCGTGCATCTGAAGGCGGTCGTCCCGTCCCTGCTCCATGTTGCCGATGTACATCTCATTTTGCAGGATACGGTGGATGGTAGCGTATGTCCAGTAGGTGGTGGTTTCCAGCCGGTGGTTGTTGCGGTATTCTTCGCCGGTGAGCCGTTTGTACTCACTGGGGCAGGGGATGCCCTCCTCGTTCAGCTGCTTGGCAATACGGATCTTACCCATTCCATTTTCAAACAGGGTGAAGATGCGCCGCACCACCTCCGCCGCAGGCGGGTCGATGACCAGACGGTTATGATTCTGCGGGTCCTTACAGTACCCGTAGCTGGCGAATGCTCCGATGAACTCGCCCCGCTGCTGCTTGGCGTGGAGGGAGCTTTTGACCTTTTGGGAGATGTCGCGTGCATACTGGGTGTTAAACAGATTCTTCAGCGGCATCATCATGTCGTAGGCGCCGCGGTCGCTGTCGATATTGTCCGTGACAGCGATGAACCGCACACCGTGCTCCGGCAGCCAACGCTCCAGATAGCGGCCTGTTTCGATGTAATCACGGCCGAAACGGGACAGGTCCTTTACCAGCACACAGCGGATGCGCCCACTTTCCATGTTCCGCAGCATCCGCTGAAAGGCGGGGCGCTGGAAATTCGTGCCGGTATAGCCGTCGTCGGCATAGCATTCCGCCATTACCAACTCAGGATGATTTTCGATATACGCCTCCAGCAGCTTCCGCTGGTTGCCGATGGAATCACTCTCCATCCGGTCTCCGTCCTCCCGGGACAGGCGACAGTACAGCGCAGTAGGCAGTAATCGCTTCTCCATAAGTCCCCTCCTTTCCGTAGACTGCCCGCAGCCATTAAGCCGCCTGTGTGTGGGCGCGGATCAATTCCACCACCAGCGCCTCTGCCGTCTGTTGACCAAGGAAATTGCGAGTGACGGTGATCGCCGGAGTGGGTGTTTGCTGAACGGTTGGCATAAACAGACCTCCTCTTCGAGAATAGTCCATCGTATGCGCGCTACGGAAACCGTATGTTTATCGGTCAGACATAAATATGCTGCTATGAATCTCAAAAAACTGGCCCTCCGGAAGTGGAGCCGCTCTGATTTCTTTGTTTTTCTGCCCTATTTCTTCTTTGATACGACTAAAACGCCAGCTCTCGCATAACGAGAACTGGCGTTCTTTGACAGGCTGAGCAGAAAGCGCTCCCCCATCGGGGAGCGCTTTCTGCTGCTTTTTACCGTGCGGCCTCCGCCCAGTGGTTATCCACCAGTTCGTTGAAATCCACCCACTGCGCTTTCGTCAGCTCTCCGGCCTGCGTCATGACGGTCTCCAGGCGCTCCAGCGACGCCTGCTCCATGGTCAGCGGCGTATTCCACACGCCGATCTGCCGGTGACGGGCGGTAACAGCCTCCAGTGTGTCCAGATCGGTATCCGGGAACTGGCCGATAATGGCCTGCGCCACCTCCCGGTCGGTATGGCTCTCCACCCAGTCCAGCGCCTTTGCCACAGCCCGGCAGAAGGCAGCGATCACATCGTTATGCTCCGCCGTATAGTTGCGGGAGGCAAAATAGGCGGTATATGGGATGGTGCCGCTCTCGGCGCCGATGGAACAGAGGATATAGCCCTGCCCCGCGTTGACCACCTGGGTGGCAGCAGGCTCAAACAGTGTCACATAGTCCCCCTGCCCGCCGGTAAAGGCACCGGCCATCATGTTGAACTGGACACTGGTGTCCACGATGACGTCCACCTGCGGTTCCAGTCCGTGCTGCCGCAGAACGTACTCCAGCGTCATCTCCGGCACGCCGCCCTTGCGGCCGCCGATGATGGTCTTGCCCCGCAGATCCTCCCAGTCAAAGGGAGCATCCTCCCGACCCATGAGAAACGCGCCGTCACAAGCGGTCAGCTGGCCGAAGACCACAGGATAGTCCTCCTTGCCCTGATTGTAAATGTAGACGCAGCTCTCAGGGCCGGCAAGGCCGATGTCACTTTGTCCGGACACCACGGCGGTCATCACCTTGTCGGCGCCGCCGCCGTTCGTCAGCTCGATGGCAAGCCCTTCCTCCTCAAAGAAGCCCAGCTCCAGCGCCACATACTGCGGCGCGTAGAACACGGAGTGGGTCACCTCATTGAGACGGACGACCGACAGTTCCTTCTTTTCCGCCGCCGTTCCGGTTCCGCAGCCGCACAAAACCGGCAGCAGCAACAGTGCGGACAGCAGCAGCGCAATGGTCTTTTTCATGCTTTTAACCCCCATACACGATACAGTAATTTTTCCACCCACAGCACCAGCCGGTACATGACTACCGCGGCCACCAGCAACAGCAGCACGCTGGTCATCACCAGATCCATGTTGAACACCTGTGAGCCGTAGACGATCAGGTACCCCAGACCAGCCCGTGAGACAAGGAACTCACCCATGATGACGCCTACCCACGATAGCCCCACATTGACCTTCAGCGTATTGAGCAGCGTGGCGTAATTGGCGGGAAACACCAGCATCCAGAGCAGCTGCCAGCGGCTTGCGCCCATGGCGGCCATCAATCGGATCTTCTGGGCATCCGTGGCGCGGAAGCCCTCGTACATGTTCAGAATGGTGACGATCAGCGAGATCGCCAGCGTCGTGACGATGATGGCGCCGGTCCCGGCGCCCATCCAGACGATGAAGATGGGACCCAGCGCCGTTTTCGGCAGGGCGTTGAGCACCACCAGATACGGATCCAGCACACGGCTGAGGGTGGGCCACCGCCACCACCGTACCGGCGGCGGTACCCAGCAGAAAGCCCACGACCGTCTCCCAGCAGGAGACGCCCACATGCACCAGCACATCGCCGCCCCGGCACAGCGTAAGAAACGTGGCGGCGACACGGCTGGGACTGCTGACCAGAAAGCCATCGCTGAGTCCCACGCGGCAGCTCAGCTCCCAGAAGGCAAAAAAGCCCACGAAAAGCGCCGCCTGCCATAGCCGTACCCGACGGCTCTCCTGCCGCAGCCGGTGCAGATACCGCGCCCGCTTGGGCGACAGGGCAGGTTCATTCACGCAGCTCCAGCTCCTTCCATATGGCGTCAAAATAGCGGGCAAAGGCTGGATTCTCCCGCCGCTTCAGGGGATCCATCCGCCGCAGCTCTCCCATATCGAACACCGCCTTCACCGTGGCGGGGCGGCGGGACAACACCACCACCCGATCCGACATGCTGACAGCCTCGGAGATGTCGTGAGTCACCAGCAGAGCGGTCTTTCCTTCGGAGCGGATGATATGCCAGATGTCGCCGGATACCGCCAGACGGGTCTGATAATCCAGCTCGGAAAACGGCTCATCCAACAGCAGAATATCCGGCTGCGTGGCCAGCGTGCGGATCAGGGCGCAGCGCTGCCGCATGCCGCCGGACAGCTGGTCAGGGCGCTTGGCGGCAAATTCCCACAGGCCGTAGCGCTTCAGCAGTCCCTCCACATTGCGGCGGTGCGCCGGATCACGGTCGTTCCGGATCTGCAGCCCCAGCATCACGTTGTCATAGATGGAGCGCCATTCAAACAGCTGGTCGCGCTGGGGCATAAAGCCCATGCGCCCGTCGGCGCCGGATGCCGGACGGCCGTATAGCTCCACCGTGCCGCCGTCCAGCGTCTCAAGCCCTGCCAGCGCGCCCAGCAGCGTGGATTTCCCACAGCCGGAGGGGCCTACGATACTGACGAACTCCCCCTCCGCCATGTCGAAGGATACGCTCCGCAGCGCCTCCACCTCGCCGTTGCGCGCCTGATACGTCAGGGCGGCGGAACGCACGGAAATGATTTGATTCATACGCGCCTCCCTTGTATGGTATGCCTTTGCGGGAGAGAAAGCTCTCCCTGCTTCAATGTTGGTGTACCATGGAGCTACACAATCAATGAGGAGGCTGTTCCCATGAAGAAGATCATTTCCACCACCAACGCTCCCGCTGCCATCGGTCCCTACTCTCAGGCCATCGACTGCGGCAACTTCCTTGTCACCTCCGGTCAGATCCCCTTCGATCCCGCCACCGGCGAATTCGTACCCGGCGGCATCACCGAGCAGACCCGTCAGGTACTGACCAACATCAAGGCCATCCTGACGGAGGCCGGTCTGACCATGGACAACGTGGTGAAGACCACCGTGTTCCTGCAGAACATGGGTGATTTCGCCGCCATGAACGCCGTGTATGCCGAGTTCTTTACCGAGGGACAGTATCCCGCCCGCTCCGCTGTGGAGGTAGGCGCCCTGCCCAAGGGTGCGCTGGTGGAGATCGAAACCATCTTCGTAAAGTAAACAGATACCGAAAAAGGGAAGCGCCCGCCGGGCGCTTCCCTTTTTGCATCTGCACTGCTTTTTTGAATATCTCGCAAATATTCTTGTCAATATTTGCCGACAATCCGTGGAAAATGCTGGATTTTCGGTATTTTATGTGTTATACTGTATGTATCATTTAACCGCGCTTCGCGCTTTTCCATATCGGCGACCCACTCTTTTCAGAAAGGCAGCAGTGATATGATAGATGCAACGTCTCCCGTTACAAAATACTACCAGTTGAAGGACATTCTTGTCAAAAATATTCAGGACGGCAAATGGCCGCCCCAGAGCCGCATGAGCAGCGAGAACGAGCTTTGCGAAGCATACAACGTCAGCCGCGTGACGGTGCGGAAGGCCATTGATCTGCTGGTGCAGGAGGGCTATGTCTACACCATCAAGGGAAAAGGCACCTATGTCAAGGGAAAGTATATCGAACAGCCTCTGACCCATTTTTACAGCTTTCGGGAGGATCTTCGCAGCCGGGGCGTCAGCACATACAGCACCATGCGCCACTTCGACATCGTTCCCGCCGACGCCAGGCTGGCCGCGGATCTGAATATCCGGCAGGACGACAATGTGTTCTGTATCGAGCGAATCTTCTTTGCCGGTGAGCAGCCCTATGCACGGGAGTTTTCCTATATTCCCTGCGCCATCTGTCCGGAGCTGCATGCCCAGCAGGTGCAGTCTTTGGGGCTGTATAACTCCTTAAAGAAGTACAATATCATCCCCACCCGCGCCAACGAAAAGCTGAAGGCGATCCTGCTGGATCAGGAAACGGCGGGAATGCTGGATCAGCGGCAAAACGACGCCGCCATCTATCTGACCCGCATCACCTATCACAACAATGTTGTGATCGAAAAAAACATCAGCTATGTCCGGGGCGACATGTTCGTCTATTCTGTGGAACTCTCCGTTCGTTGACCATATCCGGCAAAAAGACCGCCACAAACGTGGCGGTCTTTTTGCCTTTCTTACGAAAGAAGAGCAGAGAGATAGCTATTCATATAACGCCGGAAAACAGGCGGCGGCATAGTCATCCAGCACATCGCCGATACGGTCAAGGATGACGGTGCGGAGATCGCTGCCCAGCTGTCCGTTCCGGTATTTGGTATACTGCCGGGGAAAATACAGGCTCAGCAGCGCCGGCGGCAGATCGCCGCACTGCGTCAGCAGCGTCTGCACCGCCTGCTCCACGCCGGGATCCGGCAGATAGTAACGGCAGCGATCCGAGAAGCTGAACAGGCGCTTATAGGCCACCTCCCGCTCCGTGCCGCTGTAATAGGACTTCCAGTATCTGTCGTCCGCCAGCATAGCGTTTTCCAGGGCTCCGGTAAAATCCACATTTACGCCCATCCGGCCAGCCGCCTGCTGCGCCAGCATCAGCGCCTCACGCAGGGCAAAGGTCAGCGCGGGACCCACCTTCAGGATCGCCACGCCGTCCCGCACCAGACTGCTCAGTGACTCCCGCGTCTGGTAATCGGTAGAATGTCCCTCCAGCACCAGATCGGGGCAGCCCCGCATCTGCGCCATCAGTCCCGCGGCCCGCCGGGGGGCGTAGGCATTGACAAAGTCGTCGCCGAACTCCACACCCGGCTGCGCCACGAAGCCGATCACCTGCCCGAAGGGCAGTCCCTTTTGGGCAAATGCCTCCCGGAACGCGGCGATCTGCCGGGCGATCTCCACTGGAGAGGTGGGGGTCACACTGTCCTCATGCACCAAGCTGCCGCCGGGGATCGGTACCTCGCTGCCGACCACCAGCACCGGCTGTTCCGCATCAGGCAGTGCGCGGCAGGTCTCCCGCACCACAAGCGCCAGCTCCGCCGCGCGGCGGGCGCAGACCTCCGGTGCCAGCGGCTGCCGCGGGTCGTCATCGCCAAGGCGCATACTGGTGTCGATATGTATTTTGCCGAACCCGGCGGCCGCATAGGCACGGATCATATCCGCCGCGTCCTTCATGGCCTCCCGCTCCGGCTTATGGCAGCTGACCAGTGGTCCCAGATGATCCCCGCCCAGAATAAGCTGGGAAGCGGGGCAGCCCTCTTCCTCCACCAAATGGTGAACCATGTCCATATAGTCCTTCGGCGTCATGCCGGTATAGCCGCCAAACTGATTGCACTGATTGGATGTCGCCTCCAGCACCAGCGGGTATCCCCGCTTTCCGGCATGCCGCAGCGCCGCGCGGATGACCAGCTGATTGGAGGTGCATACGGAGAACACCCCGATCTGCCGGCCGGTCTTATTCTCCATTGCGATCTTCTGTAACATTCCCATAATTGCTCTCACAGGCGGATCCATGCGCTTAGCCCATTGGGTCGGTCTGGGTCTACGCCACGTTTCAGCGCCTTATACAGCGCCACATTTTGCAGCAGGTACAGCGCCGGGATAGCCGCCGCCACAGGATCGGTGATCTCTCCGGTGTCGAAATGCGTATCCTCCCCCTCTGCCGCCGCAAAGGGTCCCAAACTGACCACATAGCCAGTTCTTTTCCGCAGATCCTCCAACAGCGCCTGCTCTGTCTGACCCGCGGATTCCAGAAAGGCAAAGACGAAGGTACGCTCGTCAATCATGACCACCGGCCCGTGGCGCACGTCCAGCAGGTTGTAGAAATTGGAGTTGAGACAGCAGATCTCCTTGAAGGCCAGCGCGCCTTCCTCCATCACCCCAGCGGCCTCCGCATCCGCCAGCACCACCACATGATCCCAGTCCTTCTCGGCCAGCTGCCGCGCCAGCGGCAATTCCCGCTCGTCCAGCGCACCGCCCATACGGCTGACCGCCTTCAGCTGCTCCTGCAGCCGCGTATCGCGGGACACCAGTGCGCAGATCATCGCCAGCGCGGCAAAGAATGAGCCAATGGTGCGGGTCTGGCACACGCTCTCGTCAAATGCCCAAGGCACACACAGGGACAGGTCGCAGGCGTCGTTGAGGGTGGACGCCGCATTGGCACACAGCGAAACGGTGGATACGCCCTCCAGCTTTGCCACCAGATCATAGACCCGCAGCACCTCGCTGGTCATGCCGGAGCGGGATACAAACACCACTACGCTGCCCTTTACGGCATTCAGATACCGCTCGGTATGCAGCAGCAGATCCCCTGCCGCCACCGCCAGAGAGGGAATATCGCACCGCATGGTGAACATTGCCGCCGCGGACTTGGCCAGGCAAAAGCTGGAGCCGCTGCCGATGAACCACATCCGCCTAGCGCCGGAAAAGGTTCGCAGGATCTCGTCCTCCTTCCCGCAGACCAATTGCAGGCACTTGCTTATGCTGTTCAGCTCATCACGGATTTCTTTTTCAGTATTATACATTCGTGTATCCTCCCAATCTTAAAGGGGAAACGGCGGGCGGCCGCTGTGGGTCGCCCGCCGCGGTCTGTGGTTCTCAGTTGGCAGCGTCGCCCATAATCTCGGTATAATTGTCCTTGGTCACGATGACAGAGCCGAACGGATAGGTGCCGAACTGCTCGCCGTCCTTCTTATACTCGCCGAAGATTTCGGTGCCGTTGACGATATTCTCATACACCGCGGTAACAGAGACCTTGGCCACCGTGCCGGAATCCAGATAGGCGGACGCCTTCACGGGGGAGGACTCCTTCTTGAACTCGTCGGAGGCCAGATAGCCGTCAATACCTACGCACACGGCGTCCTGATCCATGCCGGTCTCCTCCAGGAAGCGAGCCGCGCCTACAACGCCCTCGTCGTTGGCGGCGACAACATACCATGTCTTGATCTCGGGATGGGCGGTGATGGTGGCGGCAGCGGCGTCATAGCCGGTCTCCGTGGAGCCTGCGCCGTAGTCAACGCGGAAGATGTTGGCTGCGGGGAAGTCGGGGCATTTCTCGGTGAAATAATCATACTGGCCGTCGGCGCGGGGAATGCAGCTGGTGGCAGTCTCCATGGCCAGGATCAGGAATCCGGTGGTGGCGGGATCCTTCATACCGCCGTTTTCTTCCACATAGTTCAGCAGCCATTCCACCGTTTGCTGGCCGCACAGATAGGAGTCCAGGATCACGGCGGGGGCAATGTGCGTACCGTTGTCGTCGATCAGGGGGACGTCCACGGCGCACACGGGGATACCGGCGGCCGCGCACTTATCCAGAATGGTCTGGCTCAGGCCCTGATCGCAGGTGTTGATGACCAGCCCCTGAATCCCCTGCGTAATGAAGCTGTCCAGCACGTCGATGAGCACAGCGGGATCCTCCTGACCGTCACCGATCAGGATGTCGATACCCAGTTCATCCGCGGTGGCCTTGGCGGCAGTGGATTCCTTTTCAAACCAGGTCTGGGTCAGGTCGCGGTAGATGGCGCCGATCAGGATCTTGTCCGAACCTTCTTCGTTGCCGGATGTCTGGTTGTTCTCTTGGCCGCCGCAGGCAACGAGCGCAAACGCCATTACCAGCGCCAGCAGCAGGGCTATCATTTTTTTCATGTGCACGTTCTCCTTTTTTTATTTGCCATGCTTTCGCATGATCATACAGATTTCAGGCAGCACCGCATCATGGAACAAGCGCGATTTGCGCGCAAATTTTGCGTACTGACGGGACGCGGTTTCGCAGCAAAGTCAGGACACAACATCTCCGCAACGCGCCGCAGCTTTAATTGTGCGGTGTTTCCTTTACTTTGTTGCGGCGCTTCGTCCGGTAGAAGTCCAGCGCCAGCGCAAAGACCAGCACCACGCCCTTGGCCACATTCTGCCAATAGGTCGTCACGCCCAGCACCAGCAGGCCGTTGTTCAGCGTCAGCAGCACCAGCAATCCCAGGAAGGTACCGAACATGGTGCCGGTACCTCCGGTCATGGCGATGCCGCCCAGCACCACTGCCGTAATGGCGTCCGTGTCCACATTGGCCGCCGCGCCCGGTTGGCCGGAATTCATGCGCGCCGCAAGGATCACTCCGCCCAGCGCGGCAATGGCGCCGGAGATCATAAACAGCTGCACCTTGATCTTATTGACGTTGATACCGGCCAGACGGGCTGCCTCCGGGTTTCCGCCCACCAGATACACATTGCGGCCAAACTCCGTTTTGGCCAGCAGAATGCCGAAGACCGCGATCAGCACCACCAGGATCAGCACCGGCAGCGGAACCGTCAGCACCTGAAGGGAGCCCACGGCATTGAGAGACTCGTTGGCGATGCGCACCGGCTTAACCTGACAGATGATGTAGGCAAGCCCCCGGGCGATGGACATGGTCGCCAGCGTGGTGATAAATGGCTGCAGCTTGATCTTTGTCACCAGAAGTCCGTTCAGCAGGCCAAACAGCAGGCCTCCGGCGATGGTGATGGGCAGGATCGCCCCCAAGGGCAGACCGTCCCGCGCCAGAATCGCCGCCAGTACGCCGGAGAACGCCGCCACCGCTCCTGCCGACAGCTCGATCATGCCGGCAATAATCAGATAGGCCTCGCCGATGCACAGCAGACCCACCAGCGATCCGGAGGTCAGGATATTCAGCATATTACGATATGAAAAAAAGTTGCTCTGCAGCTTTGTGAATACGATGCACATGATGATCCACACCGCTATCAGCACGAAGTAGTTGGAATCCACTACTTTTTTTGCGATCTCCTTCAAGGATTTGTCTTTCATTGTTGCGTCCCTCCGGCGTTATTTGTCATCATGGCCCACGCGATAACCGTCTCCTCGGTAGCCTCCGCGGCCGGCAGCTCCTTGACGATACGCCCGCTCTTCATCACATATATCCTGTCACTGAGTCCGATGATCTCCGGCAGCTCCGACGACACGACGATCACCGAGATCCCCTGCGCCGCAATGTCACGGATGATGCGGTAGATCTCCGCCTTGGCACCTACGTCGATGCCCTTCGTAGGCTCGTCCAGGATCAGGATCTCCGGATCCATCGCAAGCCAGCGTGCCAGCAGTGCCTTCTGCTGATTGCCGCCGCTGAGCTCCGCGATCTTCTTGTGAATGGAGCTGGTTTTCACCGTCAGCTTCTCACATTGCTCCCGGGCAAACTGATTTTCCTTCCGACTGCTGAGAAACCACAGGTTTTTCAATTTCTTCAGACTGACGACGCTGATATTCTCCCGCACGCCCTGCTGGGAAAATATTCCCTGATCCTTCCGATCCTCGGTCAAAAAGGCAACGCCCTTTTTCACCGCCTGTCCCGGCGAGGTGAAACGCAGGCACTCACCGTTCAGCTCCAGCTGTCCGCCGCTGATCTCATCCGCGCCGAAAATGCCGCGCATCAACTCCGTCCGTCCTGCGCCCACCAATCCGTAAAAACCGATGACCTCGCCCCGGCGCAGGGTAAAGGAGGCGTCCTGAAAGCCCCTGCCGGAGTAGCCTGTTACCCGCAGGATGCAGTCCTCCGCCGGAGCGTTCCGCTTCAGCTCGCCAAACACCTTTTCCAACGGGCGGCCCACCATGCGCTGCACGATGGCCTCCTCGTCGGTCTCCGCCGTGACGGCGGTGTGTACCAGTTCACCGTCCTTAAACACAACGATACGGTCCGAAAGACGGAAGACCTCGTTCATCCGGTGGGATACATACAGAATGATGATGTCCTGCTTCTTCAGCTTTTCCTCAATGATGTAAAACAGCTTTTCCGCTTCCGCCTCCGTCAGCGCCGTGGTGGGTTCGTCAAAGGCGATCAGCTTCGGACGGCGGGAATAGACCTTGATGATCTCCACCATCTGCTGCATCGCGGCAGAGAGGTTTTTCAGTTTCTCTGTCGGTGCAATGTCCAGTCCGAACTCCTCCAGCAGCGCCTTGGCCCTGGCATACAGCGTCTTGAAATCCACAAACGGCCCCTTCTTCGGCAGCGCACCCATAAAAATGTTTTCCGCCACCGTCAGCTCCGGCGCCATCTGCCGTTCCTGATAGATCAGCCCCACGCCTGCGCGGATCGCCTCGTAGGGGGAAGCAAAGTGCTTCTCCTCCCCGTTGATGCGGTAGGTTCCGGAGGAGGGCTGGTAATCTCCGCCCAGTATCTTCAGCAGCGTGGATTTCCCTGCGCCGTTTTCGCCTACCAGCGACAAAACCTGTCCGCTGTACGCCTTGAAGCTGATATGCTTCAGTGCCGCTACGCCGTGGAAGTTTTTGCAAATATCTTCAAATTCTAGCCAACCGCTCAATCCTGATCCCTCCCCGCAATACCGGCAAACGTCTCTATGGCTTTCTGATCCGCGCTGAGAATGTCCCAGCAGGCCACGCGGTCGAAATAGCCCGCCTGCTCTACCCGGTGTACGCTGTCCGCAATATCCGTCCGCCGCACCGGAGGCAGCCCTTCCGCCGTATGCAATTCGATCCCCGGCACGACGCGCCCCACCGGCGGGATCGCCGCCAGCTCCCGTTCAAAGAAGCCGCCGGTATCACTGTCCATGCCGGTCACCTGTCTCAAATATGCCCGCCGCGCCGCATAGGCCGCCGGCGCAGCTTCGCTGACGGCTCGCGCCATGGCGTCCAGCTCAAAGGACAGCCCTGCCGGTGTGTAGGTATGCCGGTACAGCATCGGCTTGATAAAATCGGCCATCGCCCCGAGCCTCCTGTAATCCTGCCCCACCAGCGGTGCCAGAAACGGTGCGAACAGATCCATCGCCACTTTCATACCCCGGCTCCGAAAACCGCCGCACAGCACACGCACCACGCTTTCGATCCGCTGGCACTTCAGCCGCAGCAGCGTCTCCAGCGCCGGATCCGCAAAGATGTATTGTCCCGCGCAGTATTGGAGCAGTCCCAGCGGGTCTATACAATCCTCATCCGACATACGCGCCGCGATCCGCTGCGCAAGGTCATCCTGCACCTGACGCGGCAGCCCGTTTTCCGCCAGCCAATCGCGGCACTCCCCGCAGGCGCAGCCAAACAGCGCCTCCGCGCCCACGGTCAGAGAGGGGTACCGGATGCGGTCCAAAAACATGCCGTCAAAGGCACATCCCGCAAAATCACGGTCGTATTTCTCCAGCAGGCGCTGCGCCAGCCCCGCCTGCGAGGGGCAGCAGAAATCAAATGTCTCGTCTCCGTCAAATACCCGCGCGCCCAAAGGCGCGCCGGTCAACAGACCGGTCTGGCGGCGCAGGCCCTCCCGCAGCGTATGCTCGGAGAACACGGGAAACCACAGCCACAGCTCTGCGCCGCGGCGGTGCAGCGCTTCCCCCAGCTCCCGATACAGCGCCGGGTCCTCCGACCATCCCACGATCACAGCCTGTACCGGTACGTTCCGCAGTCTGCGAAGAATATCCTCCGCGGCAACGCCACGCCCTGCCGCGCCGCCGGTAAACGCCTGATAGTATAAGCCCATCCCCGCTCACGCCTCCTTTTCCAGCAACCGGGCCGCGGCCAGCGCCGCACCCTCCTCCGGCGTATACAGCGGAGAGTTCGCCACGCAGCCGGGGATCGCCTGCCGCATCTGCCGAAGGAAGGGCTGCAGTAAAAAGTCCCTGACCTGAAATACGCCGCCGGAATAGGAGATGTGTACCGGCTCCTGAAAGCACAGCTTCCGGTACACCGCCGCTGCCGTCTCACACAAGTGGCCGGCCGCCTTTCGGTACAGCGCGGCGGCGCTGTTGTCTCCGGCCTGAGCGGCCGCCAGCAGCAGCTCCTGCGTTTTTGCCAGCTCCGCCCGGTTTCCCGCGCAGCGCCGCGCATAATAGTCGATCACATCCGTATCCCGCCGCAGTCCCAGTCCTTCCCGAAAGATCTCATAAAACGCCGTGCGGGGTGCGCGGCCGTCCATCTGCCGGGCAAACAGCGCAAACGACTCACGCCCCAGCCATACGCCGGAGCCCTCATCCGAAAAATCATGGTGCCATCCGCCGCTGCGGGCGGCATGCCCTTCCTCGTCTTCTCCATAGGCGATGGCTCCGGTTCCGGCTACCACATTGATACCGGCCTTCAGTCCAAACGCACCGGCAAAGCCCACATAGCAGTCGTTCTCACACCGCACCGCGCCATTGGGAAACAGCTGCCGCGTCCGCGCCGATACGGCGGCGTCCAGCTCCGGATACTCGCCGAAGCAGGGAATGCCGATGCATACGGCGGCCACGCGCTCCGCCGTCACACCCAGCTGTGTCAACGCGGCCAGCAGACCGGCGGCATAGCCCTCTACGCCGTACTCCGCGGGATCGATGCTGCCCACGCGGCACGTTCGCGTCTCTTTTCCATCCACAGTGCGCAGCAGAACTGCCGTCTTACTGCCGCCGCCATCTATCCCTGCGATCCATCTCATAGCTTCTCTCCGCGCAACTTCTCATATCCTGTGTTATCTTGTATTATCCTGTATTTGATAATACTGTTTTTGGAGAAAAATGTCAATACTCATCTGCTGCCGGCAACGCCAAAAGGAGGAAATGATTTCTGTGCAAAACAACCAAACCGCCTTACCGGAAGCGGAAAAATGAAATCCAGCGCGCATTTACGCCCCAAAACAGGCAAAAAACTATGCAAACGCCCCTGCTTCTGCTATTATAGAAGAAACGGGGGTGTTTACACGGAAGGCTGGAGAAAAGACGCACGGCATGAGCCAATCATCGTAGATTTGGAGGCGCTGGTGCCAAAGGAGCATCTGCTGCGCAAAATAGAGAGAGTTATGGACTATGAGTGGCTGTATGAGCGGCTGGACCCGTACTACTGCCATGACAATGGCCGTCCCGGCACAGATCCGGTTGTGCTGGTCAAGATGGTACTCATTCAGCATTTGTTTGGGATACCGTCTCTGCGGCAGACTTACCGGGAAATTCAGGTGAATAATGCTTACCGTTGGTTTCTTGGGTATGGATTGCTGGATAATATCCCCCACTTTGCGACGGTGAGCTATGCCTTCTGCCAGCGCTTCCCGGATGAGCTGACCAGTGAGATATTTGAGCAGATGCTGATCAACAGTCTGAGAACGTATCGGATGTTGGAAAAGTACATGAATAAGCAGTAAACAGAGAAGGCCATCGGCAAATAACCGATGGCCTTCTACTTCTCTCTGCGTCCAAAGACAGATAAAATGCCATCTGCCCTTTTCGCCCATTCAGCCTTTTGCAGAAGTATAACCATCCGATCTTCTATACCGATTTGCAAAAAGGAGTGTGTACATATGAAAACACTGATCTAGGCATCCACTTTGAACGCATTGATGCTGGGTAATTTTGATGAGACCGTCAGCGTGAAGGACTTTCTTCACCACGCCGATACCGGTATCGGTACCTGCGCCGGGCTGGACGGCGATGCCGTCTTTGAGGACGGCGTGGCCTACAAGGCCACCGCAGACGGCAAGGTCGTTGTCATGAAGCCGGAGGACGGCGTAGCCTTCGGCACGGTGGCCAAGTTCGATGAGAGCGTTCCCGCCGTGGAGCTGCGGGGTATCGCGGACATCGAAGCCATGAAGAAAGCGTTAGCACCTTATGTGGAGGGCAACCAAAACATCTTTTACATGATCAAGGCCACCGGCGAGTTCAAGACCATGCACGTCCGCAGCTGCTTTGCCAGCCAGAAGCCCTATCCCACCCTGTCTGAGGTGGCCAAGGACCAGCGGGAGTTCCACTTCGCCAACACCTACGGCACCGTTATCGCCGTCTGGTGTCCCCGGTATGTGAACGGCATCAACCTGCCGGGCTGGCACTTCCACTACCTCAGCGGCGACAAGACCCAGGGCGGCCACATTTTGGGCCTGTCCGCCGATCACCTGACACTAAAGATCAACCAGATCGAACGCTTCGACCTGACACTGCCCCGCAATCCGGAGTTTGCCCAGCGCGACCTGTGCGAGGATCTGAGCGCCAAAACCGCCGCCGTAGAGGGTGTGAAGAAGTAAAGCGGTATTTCTTTCCTCAAATATATCCATACGAAAAGGACTGGCATGCGAACGCGTGCCAGTCCTTTTTGTGTACAGCATCTTCTTTCAGCGGCACAGTCGTTGCTGTTTGTGCTAACGGTCATGTACGATCGTACTCATCGTGTGCGCTTACGCTTAGAACGGCACACCGCTGCCGCGGCCAACAGCGTTCCGGATGCTACTGCCGTTCTTGCATTTCTTTGGCAAGGAGTTGCTATTTGCCGCGCATCTTCGTCAAGAGAATATATGCATGATCGTTTTTGGACAGGGCGCATCGCAGAACACGTTGCGGTGGGGCAGAACTTGTGCTATACTTGGAGCATAATTGGCAAGGAGGGGGACTTATGAGGAGAATTATCTGTATCATTTTAGCCTTTACCATAACACTGCTGTGCGGCTGCGGCAGTAAAAGCGGCGGAGATGACGCACAGGACGGCGGAAACACGCAGCAGGAAGAATTCGTCATTACGCCCATGGCGTCCGGGCTGGAGCTGGAGTCATATAGCTGTGCGGATTTCTCTATGAGCGTTCCGGAGGGCTGGATGGTGGAGGCGGCCACGTCCAACGCGGGTATGTACCACGCTTTGCGGGCTTATGACCCCGCGTGCATGGTAAATCAGATTTTGTATATCTTAAAGGCAGAGCCGCTGTTTGCGGATGACTTCCTGAAGCAGAATTATACATACTGGAACGCTGCCTACGCAGCGTTCCCCGTAATGGCAGAGGAGTCCGTGAAGGGTTACTTCGACGTGCTGCCGCAGTATCTGTCGGCGGTTGCCGCAGAGCCGTTTTACAGCAGCCTCCACTTCCCGCAGTATGAGGATTTCACGGTGACAGAGACCTTTGACGCGACCGGTTCTTTGGGTGGAACAGCCGGCGTGCTGCGTGCGGAGTTCACGCAGGACGGCGTCGAGGCGGAGGGTATGTGTTCGGTGGAGCTTGTCCCCTTCCCCATCCCCGGCCTTGGCGGGTACTACATGGCGTACAGCACCACCATCGTCTCCGCTGAAAAGGGGATGTTCCAGAACTGGGAGGACATCCTGACACGGAGCTTGGGCAGCCTGGACTATTCCGGCAGCTATACCTCCTCCGCCATGGCGCAGAGCGACGCGGCGATGCGGCAATCCCAGCAGTTGAGCCAATCCGCCAATGAGATGCAGGATGCCATCATGTCCTCATGGGAAAACCGGAATACCAGTCAGGACATCATCAGCCAGAAGCAGAGCGACGCCACCATGGGCTTTGAGCGGGTGATGGACACAGAGACCGGCGAGATTTATCAGACGGACGACGGCTTTACCGACTGGTATGACGGGGAGAGGTATACGGCTATCACGGACGATCAGTATACGGAGGCCGTTGTGGGTCGGTTCTCGTGGAAGTAAGGAGGACATTTACATGAAGAAGATTTTTGTGTTGCTGCTGGCCACAGCAATGATTTTCGCACTGGCCGCCTGCGGCGCAACGCCCAATGGGACAGACAATAACAACACACAGGATGACCATCAGGCCGAGACGCCCGACGCGTCTTATGAAGCACCTCAAATCACCAAACTGTATAACGAGGACTTCGACTATACCGACGGCGTGGGCAACAGCGGCCACTATACCTACCATGTACCTCAAATCGAGGCCGATACCCAGGGTGCAGAGGCCATCAACAAGGCCATCTCCGATGCGTACACCCCTATCGTGAATGGCGTGCTTGAAGATGTCTCGGATAAGGTCAGCCTGTCCTGTTTCTATGTGGCATGGGAGTCATATCAGTATGAGAATATCCTGTCGCTGGTCGTCTCCTGCGGTTGGGATGCCGATGTGAACGAATACAATGTCTATCTGTATGACATCGCCAGTGGCCAGCAGCTCACCACAGCGGACTTGCTGAAGGCACTGGATGTGGATGAGACAGTCTTTCTGGAGGCGGTACGCCGCGCTGCCGCTGTAAAGTTCGACACACAGTATGGAGCAATTGCGGGCGGTGATACGGATGAGTTCCTGACGGAACGCCGCGATTGGACGCTGTCCGATGAGAACATCAGCATGGACGTCCGCACATACGCTGACGGTGACGGAAAGCTCCACGTGGTCTTGCCCATCGGCTCTATCGCCGGTGCAGATTCTTATGAGCAGGTACTGTCGCTGGATGACATCGGCGAGTAAACACAGCTCTCCCGACACCTGAAACAAAAAAGCGCTCCTGCGAGGTCGATCCTCGCAGGAGCGCTTTTCCTATACCGGCAGCCTCAGACCCGAAGTTTTGAGCGGAGAGCTTGGCAGCGTAACATACTCCAGCGAGCCGGTTGCAACCGCACGAGTGCCGACGGATGCAGCCTTACAGCCGGAAGCACTTTTTCAGCGCCGTATACTCGCCCAGCACCAGCAGCGTCAGGCTGCTGTCCAGCACGGTTTCCGGCGAGATGGTCACGTCGGTTTTGTCGCTTCGCTTCACGCCGAGGATATTGACGCCATACTTTCGGCGGATGTCCAACTCACCGATGCTGTGCCCCTGCCAGCTGTCCGGGACGGCGACCTCGATAATGGCGTGCTTCTCGTCCAACTCTATGTAATCGAAGATGTGGTCGGCGGTGTACCGGATGGCCGCCCACTTCGCCAGCTGCTTTTCCGGGTATGTCACCGCGTCCGCGCCGTTGCGCAGCAGAAATTTTGCCTGTACATCCCGTTCGGCGCGGGACACCACATATTTCGCCCCAAGCTCCTTGAGCAGCGACGTCGTTTCCAGCGAGTTCTGGAAGTCTCCGCTGATGGTAACGTAGCAGACATCATAGTTTCCAACGCCCAGCGAGCGCAGAAAATCCACGCGGGTGCTGTCACCGATCTGCGCGTTGGTGACAAAGGGCATACACTCGTTGACGCGCTCCTCGTCCCGGTCCACCGCCATGACCTGATGCCCCAGCTCGCTCAGCTGCATGGCAAGGTGCCGCCCGAAGCGGCCGAGTCCGATCAATAATACGTTTTTCATCGTGCGCTCCTTTCAGCCTACGGTGATCATTTCCTTCGGATACCGGGCATAGGTCAGATCATGCCCGGAGAAAGCGGCATAGATCAGGGTAAGTCCCCCGACACGCCCGAAGAACATCAGCAGAATGAGAATGCTCTGCGACAGCGTACCCAACTGCGGCGTCAGCCCCAGTGTCAGCCCTACCGTTCCGGCAGCGGATGCCGTTTCATAGAGACAAGCACCGAGCGGCAGTCCCTCCGCCGCGCTGATGACCGCCGCACCCGCGAAGGTCAGTCCCAGATACAGCAGCAGGATGGCGGCGGCGTTCCGTACAGCGGAGGGCTCCAGCCTGCGCTTAAAAAGCTGTGGGTCCTCCCGCCTTCGGAAGGCAGCGACCGCGTTGGCGGCCAGCACAGCCAGCGTCGTGACCTTCATGCCGCCCGCGGTGGAGCCGGGCGCGCCGCCGGTCAGCATCAGCAAAATCGTGACCGCCTGTGAGGTGTCGCTCATTTTCGTCAGGTCTGCGGTGTTGTAGCCCGCCGTTCGCGGCGTGACCGCCTGAAAGAGCGACGCCAGAACGCGCTGTCCTGCGGGAAGCTCTGCAAAGTCTGTCAGGAAGAAGAGCAATGCCGGAAGCGCGATCAGGATGGCAGTTGCGCTCAGAATGACCTTGCTCTGCATCCGGTACCGCCGCAGGTGCAGCCGGTGGGTGCAGACATCGTCCCACGTCAGAAAGCCGATACCGCCCACGATGATCAGCAGCATAATGACGATGTTGACCAGCGTGTCGGATATGTATGCCGTCAATGAAGGGTAGAGCGCACCTGCCCGTCCCAGAATGTCAAAGCCCGCGTTGCAGAAGGCGGAAACGGAGTGAAATATTGCCATCCACACGCCCCGCAGTCCATAGTCCCGGCAGAACGCCGGCAGCAGCGCAAGAGCGCCGACCAATTCCACAAGGAACGTTCCCTTGAGAATAAACCGCGTCAGGCGCACGATACCGCCCACCACCGGAGCGGAAATGGCATCCTGCATGGCACTGCGCTCCTTCAGCGAGATATTCTTGCCGGAGAGCATCAAAAACGTTACAGCCGCCGTGATGACGCCTAAGCCGCCGATCTGGATCAGCAGCAGGATGACGGTCTGACCGAAGCCGGACCAGTAACTGCCGGTGTCCTGCACCACCAGCCCCGTTACACAGACGGCGGAGGTGGAGGTAAATAACGCCTCGTGAAACGGCGTCCATGTGTGGCTTGCGGTGGCGATGGGCAGCATCAACACCAGCGCGCCCAGCAGGATGACGCCCGCAAAGCCGAGGATCATGATCTGGAAGGATGTCAGATGGTGTTTCAGATGAAAACCGGCTTCTGTCACGGGACTCACCTCCTAAAATCGACTGCGTTCCCAATTTCGCGTACAGTATAGCACGGTTTTCGCGTTTCGGCTATACACATTTTGTTAAACTTTCGGCTCAGAACGACCGGGATCGACTGTGAACCTTTCTTTAATTTTTACAGAAATCATTGCAATTTCTTTACGTTTACAGTATGATATGCTGCGCGCCAATATTTTGACAAATTTCGCAGGCTTTTCTCCGAGAAAAAGTCTGCGGCAGGAGACATATATGCTGAAAACAAAATCCAATGAGATAACAGACACCCATCAGGCGCCTTGCGAGGCGCCTGAAACGGCGGAGGCCCTCCGCCGCAGCATGTGGCAGGCGTGGCTCCGCAGCCTGCTGCTGTTCTGCTGCGCCAGCGTCTATGTGGAGCTGTGCCTGCACCTTTGCGTCTATCGCTCGCTGGACAGGCGGGCGGTCTATCTGGTGCTGTTCGGACTGCTGGGCGGCACGGTCTGCGCGCTGCTGACCACGCACCTGCCCAAGATCGCCCGGCAGATCGTGGGCGTGCTTCTGGTCGCCGTGCAGGTGCTGTTTGCCGAGGTGCAGCTGATGTACCACGCCATTTTCGGCAACTTCATGCCCATCAGTCAGGTGAGCATGGGCGGGAACGTCATCACCAATTTCGACTCGCAGATCCTGTACAGCATCGGCAAGAACATCGTGCCCATCCTTCTGCTGCTGGTGCCGCTGATCGTGACGATCCTCTGCCTTGCTCTGCGCAAGCTCCGGGTGCTGACCGTGCGGCTCAAGTGGAGGCAGGCGCTGGCGACGCTGGGCATCCTGCTGACGCTGTTGCTGGCCACCACGGGCATTATGTACGCCGGGCGGGACAAGTCGTTCTCCGTCTACAAGACCTTCACCAACGTGAACACCTCTACCGACAGCAGCTATAAGAGCGTGGGCATGCTGGCCACCACGGTGCAGGAGCTTCGCTATATGGTCTTTGGCAGCAGCGGCAGCGTCATCATCACGCCGTCCTCGCTGGGTACAGACACCAGACGGCTCTACAGCAGCAATTCCTACAATGTGATCGAGAGCATCGACTTTGCAAAGCTGGCGGAGTCTGCGGATAACATCATGTGCAGGACCACGGATGAGTATCTGGCGCAGGTGGTCCCCACCCGGAAGAACAACTACACCGGGCTTTTGCAGGACTACAACCTGATCACCATCTGTGCTGAGAGCTTCTGCCCCTAGTTCATCAGCGAGGAGCTGACACCCACCCTGTACAAGCTGTCCCACACGGGCATCATCTTTGAAAACTACTACGGCACGTTCCAATCCGTCACCACCAACGGTGAGTACACCATGTGCATGGGGCTGTATCCGGATATGTCCCGCACTAAGACTGATTCCAGCTTCAATGTGGCAGGCACCAACTATCTGCCCTTCTGCCTGGGCAACGCCCTAACGGAGAAGGGGTACCAGACCTGGGGCTATCACGACTATATCGGAGATTTCTACAACCGGAACATCACCCACGCCAACATGGGCTATACCTTCAAGGCGGCGGACTCCGGGCTGGATATAAAGATCGACTGGCCCTCCTCCGATCTGGAGATGATGGAGGCCTCCGTGGACGACTACCTCAGCAGCAGGGAGCCCTTCCACGCCTATTACATGACCTTCAGCGGCCACTATCAGTACAACTGGGACAACGCCATGAGCGCCAAGAACCACGACGCGGTGAAGGATCTGCCCTATTCCGAGCCGGTGAAGGCGTATATCGCCTGCAATCTGGAGCTGGAAAACGCGCTGACCTACCTGCTGCAGCGGCTGGAGCAGGCGGGCGTAGCCGATAAGACCTGCATCGTACTGACCAATGACCACTATCCCTACGGTCTGACGGAGGATGAGTACAACGAGCTGGCAGGGCGGGAGATGGATCTCACCTTCGAGAAGTATCGCAACAGCTTTATCTGCTACGTCCCCGATCTCTCTGAGAACATCGTGGTGGATGAGTACTGCTCCACGGCGGACATCCTGCCCACGCTGCTGAACCTGTTCGGCGTGGACTACGACTCCCGGCTGCTGGCGGGCACCGACGTGCTGTCCAACGGCATACACATAGCGGTGCTGTCGGACAAGTCCTTCCTGGCAAAGACCTTCCGCTATAACGCCGGTACGGAGACGGTGATCCCCGCCGACGAGAGCGTCGCTATCTCTGACGAGCAGCTGGAGGCCTACCGGCTGTATGTGGACAATAAGTTCCAGATGTCCAGCAACATTGTCAACAGTGACTACTACGCCCACGTTTTTGGCAAGGCGTCCAGCGGCGGCACGCTGGAGGATACGGTGGTGTTTACGGACATCACAGGCATTTTCAACCAGGCCAGCGTCCTCTATATGTACCGCAACGGATATATAGACCCGGAAACGCCGGACACCTTCGGCGGAAAGGCCACGGCAAAGGTGGGCGAATTCGTGGATGTGCTGTACCGCATCTCCCAAAGGCCGGAGACGGACAACACCGCCTTGCCGCCCGACTATGAAAACGAGACATTCAACGGCTCCGCCTGCCCCTACTACGACGCCGTGTGCTGGGCGTATCAAACGGGGCTGCTCCGTCAGGGCGATCTGCATACGGCCTATGACGACGACATGGATTATCAGACGGCCTGTCTGCTGATCTATCGCTACGCCGTCATGTCCGGCATTGACACCCGCGTAGATCAGGAGCTGCTGCGGCAGACCATGTGGGGAAATCCCCGGCTCAGCGGCGAGGTCGTCAAGGCCATGCTGTGGTGTGACGATCGGGATATCACCACCCGCGACAGCGGACTGAGTGAGCTGCTGGCGGCCTATGACACCCATATCAGCCGCTATCAGATGACCTCGTTCCTGTTCTATCTGTGCACCTATGAGCTGAATTCGCGAAACGAAGCATAATGCAGCGTTTTGCTTTCATAGACAATGCAAAACGTTTTTTTGCCCGCGCGTGACGTTGGCATCCTTGCTTTTTGACAGGACGTAGAATATACTGAAAACAAAAAAGCCGAGGTATGCACATGAACCTGTTGATGACATTGGATCGGAACTATGTTCCGCAGCTGAATGTAATGCTGTTCTCCGCGCTGCATAGTGACAGCGCCGCGCATTTTGACGTGTACCTGCTGCACGACGAGGGACTGTCAGAGGAGGATGTGGCGGGAACGCGAGTACTGCTGGGGCAGCGGGGCGAACTGCACCTGATACGAGTGAACGAGGACGGTCTGGCGGACGCGCCGACCTCCGACCGCTACCCAAAAGCCATTTACTATCGTATTTTTGCGGCCAAATATCTGCCGGACACGCTGGAGAGGGTGCTGTATCTTGACCCGGACATCGTGGTGCGCCAGAGCCTGCGGGAGCTGTATGAGATGCCGATGGGCACGGCGTTTTTTGCGGCGGCCACCCATATCCGCGGCTTTCTGCACCGTTTCAATGAGCTGCGTCTGGACATGGACGAGGACAGTCCCTATATCAATTCCGGCGTGATGCTGATGAATTTGCAGGCACTGCGGGCAGAACAGGATACGCAGGCGGTATTCGACTACATGGACGCCCACAAGGGGCGGCTCATGCTGCCGGATCAAGACATCATCAGCGCCCTGTACGGCCAGCGCATCCTACCGCTGGATCCTATCCGCTACAACATGACGGAAAAGCTGTTTGCCCTCCACCGGCGCAACGGGGACGGCATGACGCTGGAGGACGTGCGGCAGCAGTCCGCGGTCATCCACTACTGTGGGCGGAACAAGCCCTGGAAGCCTGGATATATGGGGGAATTGAACGTGTTTTATAATGAAGCAGTCTCTCAAATGTCAGAGAACGGTCATCATTGAATTATTTTTGTATCATATATGGCAATAAAGTGCGGCAGTTCAGCAACTGAACTGCCGCACTTTTGCATCACCCCACGCGGCGTCGAAGCTGATGGCACAGACCTTCTGGCTGCGCTCCACAGAGTAGATGGGCAGCTGCCGAGTCGTGGCCGCAGCGCTGACAGATGCCGGATAATTCACCACATAGAAGATCGCCGCCGCCAGCACCAGCGCCGCACCGCCCACCATGTACCAGCGCCGCAGGAGGAGTATTTTGATCTTGCTCATAAAACGTGCGCCCCTTTCTGTTTTTTGCCCTATCCTATGCCGCTCCCGGCGGAAATATATCCCGCGGCGGCGCCTCGCAGCCTGCCGGCCGCACAGGGAAAAGGACCGTCCGCTTAAAACGGGACGGTCCTTTGTATGGAGGGGGCGGGGCACAAGGAGTAAGCGCCGCCGCGGAGGAAGGTAACTTATTTACGCAGGAACAGGTCGATCTTAGACTTGGCGCGGGCCTTGACGCTGGCTTTACCGGCCTTGACCATCTCGTAGTAGTCGCCATTGGCAGAGCCGCTGAGCAACCCTTCCACATAGGCCATGCGGATCTCCGTAGCGACATTGATCTTGCGAATTCCGATCTCAATAGCGGTCTGGATCATATCGTCAGGGATACCGGAACCACCGTGCAGCACAAGGGGCACATCGGTGACGTCGCGGACCTCCTGCAGGCGCTGGAAATCCAGATTGGGACGGCCCTTATACAGGCCATGTGCATTGCCGATACCCACAGCCAGTGCGTCCACCTTGACCGCGGCGGTAAAATCGATCACATCCTGCACGCGGACCAGGAATGGTTTGGAGTCATCGTGAGAGATGTTGTCCTCAGAGCCGAGGATCGCGCCCAGTTCCGCCTCCACAGAGGCGCCGGCAGCGTTGGCGATGCGGACGACCTCCTGCGTAACGGCGATGTTGTCCTCGAAGGACAGCTTGGATCCGTCGATCATCACGGAGGTAAAACCGGCGCACAGGGCTTTGACGACCTGCTCCACGCTCTGCCCGTGATCCAGGTGCAGCACCACAGGGGTCTTCATATCCTTGGCCAGCGTACGGACTGTGGCGGCCAGGCTCTCCAGCTTACCGTCCTTGATGGCTGCCTGACCGACCGCGATGATAGCGGGGCAGTTTTCCTCCTCCACAGTCTCCAGAATAGCCTGGGTGATCTCCATCGTGTCAATATTAAAGGCAGGAATGGCGATCTTCTTTTCCTCTGCATAGGGGAGGATCTCACGCATCGTAACAAGAGACATATTTCATTGCATCCTTTCGTTGCTTTATAAGATATCTACTGTAATGCTTCCGCCGTTGAGGACTTCCTCGATCCGTCCGGCATCGGGGACCACTGTGTGGCCGCCCAGACTCTCGCAGGTAAGGCTGGCAAATACATTGGAAAACTTTACCGCATCGGGGAGGGACATACCGCGGCCCAGACAGTACAGGATCGCACCGTGGAAGTTGTCACCGGCCCCGGTCGTATCCAGCACCTTCACAGCCGGGGCCGACACATGGTACATCGTCCGGCCATCATAGGCATAGGTGCCGCGCTCCGCAGCTGTAACGCAGGCGATCTTCGCCCCGCGCGCCGCATAATAGCGGCAGGCATCCGGCTCGCTCATGTGCAGGGTGCGCTCTACTGTTTTGTTATCGGGAATGAAAATATCCGCATAAGGCAGCAGCATATCCGTATTCTCACGGGACAGATTTCCGGAATCTATGGACACGATGGCATTCGTGTTCTCCTTGCAGTAACGGCAGATATCCAGCATGAGCTGAGGCCGCATCACGCCGAGATGCACATAGCGGGTATGATGAAACACCTCTTTGTCCAGCATATCAAACGTCAGCCGGTCAATGCAGCCGCCGTAACAGCTGAGACAGCGCTTGCCGTTTTCCTCCACCTGGACGAGACTGGTGGAAGATGCCTGGCCGGGGAAGGTGAACAGCTTGGCGTAGGCGAAATTCTGCCGTGCCAGAAATGCCTCTACAAAATGGCTGGTATCATCATCGCCCAAAGCGGTGATAACGCCGGTAACGCCGTGAAGACTCTGGTGCGCGGCACCGGCAATGGCCGACACGCCACCGCAGGTGATCTCCAGCTGGCGGGCCGCGATGCGCTGATCGCTGGCGGGAGGTGCCTCCACCAGCATCAGGATATCTTTTGTGCTGGAGCCGATAAACAGGCAGTCCAACTCTTTCATATGCAATAGCCCTCCTGTCTGATATACCCTGTGACATATTCGATCGGATCGGCGACCGAGAGGAAGAGATAATCGGAACTTGTAACGCAAGTATATGCCATTTCTCCGTATATGTCAACAGATTTTTGCAACTTTTACACGCATGAAAAATTTTATCATTTTCATGTAAATTTACATTTTACATTTTGAAAACAAGATGCAATTGCGATTGACAAACTCTGCACAGCGCGTATATAATAGGGCATATACGACATGATCGCCGTGCATTCTGTGTACCTGAAAGGGGGAGATCGCTTGTCTACGATGAAGGATGTCGCGCGGGTCGCCGGTGTCAGTATCGCCACTGTTTCCCGCGTATTGGCCGGTACCGCCGCCGTGACAGACAGCACGCAGAAAAAAGTGCTGGCAGCCATGGAGGAATTACAGTACCGCACGGCCGCCCCCGTCCGGCCCGTGATCCGGAAGGAGAGCCAACTCACCGCCGTATGCATGGAAAATCTCACATCGCCGTATTACATCGACCTGCTGCGCGGCGTCGAGGACGTGCTGAGCATCAGCAACTGCTCCCCCCTGCTGTTCAACCTGGATAATGATGACCGGGCGTTCGCAGAGCTGACCCAGGCGCTGCTGTCATTTCGGGTCGCCAGCGTACTGTTTATCGGCTGTGGCGATATTCTTTCCAGGGCCGACCTGGAACAGTTCCCGGAGCTGCCCGCAGTCATTCTGGCGGAGAATACGCCGTCCGTGCCCATGCCTTTCCCGGTCGTGGCCTGCGACGCTGCCGCCTCCGGCGCTTTGGCCGCGGAGACACTGCCGACGGCGGGCGGAACGGTGCTGTACATTCCCTCCGTGGGGTGCACAGCACCGGAGGAAGACCCGGTATTTCAGGAATTTGAACGGGCGGTGGCAGCACAAAACGGCATGACGGTCCGCCTTTCCGCCGAGATACGTCAGCTGCGGGAGCAGCTCCCCGGACTGCTGCGTGGAACAGAATGTCCCCGTGCCGCGTTCGTGCAGGACAACGAGACTGCGGTAGAGCTGCTGCATCTGTTGCGCCGCGAGGAGCTGCGGGTGCCGGAGGATATCGAGATCCTTTGCCAACAGAACACAAAGCTGGCAAAGCTGGCCGACCCGGCACTGTCGGTACTGGCGCCCACCGGGTACCAGGTAGGGATGGTCGGTGCAAAATGCCTGATGGATCATCTGGACCGTGGGGACACACTGGCGCCGCTACAGCTTGTGGCCCCCAAGCTGGTGAAGAGAGGTTCTATAAAATGAGTGCCTGTGATATTCTTGTGATCGCCAATCTGAATATGGACCTGATCCTGGAGCAAAAGAACTCTCAACAGACCAGCCGCAAGCGCTACGCGGACTCCTTTACACTTTCGCCCGGCGGAAACGGCTACAATGAGGCAGTAGCCGCCGCGCGGATGGGCGCTACGGTGGCGCTGGCCGGCATGATCGGCAGCGACTCCTTCGGCGCGCAGCTGAAGGCATCGCTGAACGAGGAGATCACCGACAGCCAGCTGGTACGGGTCGTACCCGGCAGCAGCGGCCTATCCCTGATCCTGTCCTCTGCCGGACAGGAGAATATTTATTGGGACATCGTGGGCGCCAATGCCTGTCTGGACGAGGAATATATCCGCGGATTGGAATCCCACATCGCCAAGGTCAAGCTGCTGGTGGTGGGCTTCGGCGTACCGTATGCATCCACGGTGCTTGCCATCCGTTTGGCGCAGAAGCACGGCACCGCCGTAATGCTGGTGGCCTATCAGTCCCGGCCCCTCAGTGACGAGCTGCTGTCCATGGTAGATATTCTTGTGCTGGACTCCCGCGAGGCACTGCCTCTGGCAGACATGGAGGTGACCAATCTCAAAAGTGCCCGCATCGCAGCTGGTATGCTGCTGAAGCGGGGCGTCCGCCAGGCCGTGCTGCTGCACATGAAATCGCGCTTTCTGCTGGCAGCTACCAACGGCGGCTTTACCTCGCTGGAAGCACCGAAGGATTTTCACATGACGGACGCCTCCGCTATGGACGACACACTTTCCGGCGTGTTCGGCGCCTGCTGGATCAAGGGGCTTGACGTGGAGCAGGCCGCCGAGATCGCCTACGATGCCGCAAATCTGTGCGGCAGCCGGTTCGGCGCGCATTTTTCCATCCCCACCAGCGAAGAGCTGGCACAGCTGATCCGCTGAGGCGGTTTTGCCACTGCAACGAAGGCGAAGCCTTTGCCATATTTCATACTCAGGAGGAAAACCACATGGATTTCATCAAGAGAGACGACATCAAGAAAAACGCTCTGCCTGGCCGAGTCGTACAGAACGCCGTAGGGCACAACTCCGCTGTGCTCAGCGAAAAGATGACGGTCAGCTTTTGCCATTACTCCGCCGAAAGCGGTCCCATGGAGCCCCACAACCACGCCGAGGAATCGGTGGTGGTGCTGTCCTGCAAGGATGCCTATGTGAAGTGGGGCAGCGGCAAGGACTCTCTGGAGCACACGGTGGAGCTGCACGAGGGCGACCTGATGCACTTCCCTCCCCTGGAGTGGCACGTGTTCGGCTACAAAGAGGGCGGCTATCTGGACGCCCTGTGCATCTACGGCCAGGTGACGAACATCCGCCCCGAGGAAATTCAGGCAGAGAACGTCTGAGGAGGAAGCGCCATGAGAGCCGTACAACGCCAACCTATCTCCCTGCTGGACAGCTGGCCCGCACCGGATACCGATGCCGTGCACCAGGCGCTGCGGGAGGAGCTGCGCCGCTTTGACCGAAAGGTCGTCGTTCTGGATGACGACCCCACCGGCGTGCAGACCGTCCATGACGTCAGTGTATATACCGATTGGACGGAGGAGACCTTCCGCGCCGGCCTGGAGAGCAACGATCGGCTGTTCTTTGTACTGACCAACTCCCGCAGCTTCTCCGCGGGGGAGACGACCCGCGTCCATCGTGAGATCGCCGAGCACCTGGCTGCCGCGTCTCAAAAAACGGGAGTGCCCTTTGTCCTCATCAGCCGCAGCGATTCCACGCTTCGTGGACACTTCCCTCTGGAAACGGAAACGCTTCGTACAGAGCTGGAAGCGCTGCTGCCGGAGCACTATGACGGCGAGATACTCCTGCCGTTTTTCCTGGAGGGCGGCAGATATACCATCGACAACGTACACTATGTCCGTGAAGGTGACACGCTGGTGCCTGCCGGCGAGACGGAATTTGCCCGGGACACCACTTTCACCTATCGCGCCTCCGACCTGACGGAATGGTGCCAGGAAAAAACCGGCGGCGCCTACCCTGCGGAGCAAGTGGTGTCCATCTCGCTTGACGAGCTGCGCCGCCGCGACTATGACGCCGTCTGCGAAAAGCTGATGGGCGTTTCCGGCTTCAACAAAGTGGTGGTCAACGCCGTATGCTATGACGATGTAGCGGTGTTCGTTACCGCCTATCTGCGCGCGGCAGCCCGGGGCAAGGTATTTATGTTCCGTAGCTCGGCAGCCGTGGTCAAAGTTCTGGGCGCGGTGAGCGATCAGCCTCTGCTGCGGCGGGAGGATCTTATGTGCGCCGACCAGCGGAACGGCGGCATCATTGTCGTCGGCTCCCACGTTCGCAAAACCACAATGCAGTTGGAAGCATTGCAAAAGGGCTGCCCGGAGATCGAATACATCTGTTTTGATGTGAACACCGTATTTGACGATGCCGCGTTGGCGACAGAGCGTCGGCGTATTCTGGACCGTACCAACACACTGTTGGCAGACGGCACGACCGTGGCGGTATACACCAGCCGTATGGTCCTGCGCTCTGAGGATGACCAGCGGGAAAAAAATCTGGCGATCAGTGTGAAGATCTCGGATGCGCTCACATCACTGGTTGCCGACCTGACAGTGCGGCCTGCCTTTGTGCTGGCCAAAGGAGGCATTACCTCCAGCGATGTAGGCGTAAAGGCGCTGCGGGTACACTGTGCGCGGGTCCGTGGTCAGATCGCCCCCGGCGTTCCCGTTTGGGAGACCGGCGAGGAGAGCACCTTCCCGCACACGCCCTATATCATCTTCCCCGGTAATGTGGGCACAGAGGGTACTCTGTGCCAGGTGGTACAGACATTGCTCAAAAAGTGATGTGCCGCCCACAATATACGAAAACCAAGCAAAGCAAAAGAAAGAACGGATGTCTACAGAAAGGCATCCGTTCTTTTGCTGCGGCAGGCCCGGGACGGATGACCGTCCCGGGCCTGCCGGCATAAACGGAACAGGAAAGCTGCGCCGTTTGTCTTCAGTTCTCCTCAGCAGCCGCAGCCTTGGCGGCCTTGCGCTTCTTGATTGCCGCGCTGATCGCGGGGGACACCAGAGACGCAATGGCCAGCACGATGAAGATAATGGCAATGGGGTGCTGCCAAATCGTCTCGGAGGACCCCAGCAGGTCAATACTGCGGCGGGCATTTTTCTCTGCCAGGGATCCGAGGACCAGGCCCAGAATGATAGGCGGCATAGCAAAGTCCAGCTTGATCAGGACAAAGCCGATCACACCCATGATGAGCATCAGGAAAACTTCCTCCAGATAGTGGTTCAATGCGAAGGTGCCTGTAATGCAGAACGTCATGATGACAGGCACCAGATATTTGTTGGGTACATCGATGACCTTGCCGAAAACACGAATCATCGAGAAACCGCAAATACCCATCAGGATATTGGCAACAAACAGAGCAATGAACACGATGTAAGCCTTGCCGGGTTCCTCGGTGAACAGGGACGGCCCGAAGACGATACCCTGCATCGTCAGCGCACCCATCATGACCGCAGTACCGGCATCGCCGGGGATACCCAGAGCCAGCAGGGGCACGAACGCACCACCGGCGATAGCGTTGTTGGCGGCCTCGGAACCTGCGATACCCTCGGGGGATCCGTGGCCGAACTTTTCGGGATGCTTGGAGAAGCGCTTGGCCATGTTATAGCCCACCCAGGAGGCAATATCGCCGCCGGTTCCGGGTACAGCACCGATGAAGGTACCCAGAATGGAGGACCGGACCACCGTGGGAGCGATGGTCTTCAAATCATCCTTGCGGGGAAAGACCCGTTCGATTTTAACGCGCTCATGCAGCGGCTGCTCGTTGTATTTCTCCTCAATGGTCTTGAGCACCTGTGCGAAAGCAAACACGCCGATCAAGATGGGGATCATAGCCAGACCGCCCTTGAGGAAGGAGCTGCCAAAGGTAAAGCGGTACGTGCCGGTAAAGTTATCCACACCCACGGTAGCAAACAGCAGGCCCAGAATACCGCCCATCAGACCCTTGATCACGGATTTTCCGGACACACTGGTGATGATGCTGATGCCGAAAAAGGCCAGCGCGAAATACTCTGGGGACTTGAAGTTCAGGGCCACCTTTGCCAGATACGTAGCGCCGAACACCAGTACCACGCAGCTGAACAGTCCACCGCACAGGGATGAGAAGGTGGATATACCCAGCGCCCGCCCCGGCTGCCGCATCTGCACGGACATGGGGTAGGCATCCAGGCATGTGGCGGCGGAAGCAGCCGTACCCGGCGTATTCAGCAGCGAGGCGGAAATAGAGCCGCCGTAAATGGAGCCGCAGAAAATACCCAGCAGCATCATGATGCCGGCATAGCCGTGCAGCTGGAAGGTAAAGGGCAGCATGATGGACAGGCCCATGGGAGAGGACATACCGGGCATAGCGCCGATGAAAATGCCCAGGATCGTACCGCCCAGAATGACCAGCATATTGATCGGAGTGAAAACAGCGCTGAAAGCAAATGACAATGCGGAAGTATCCATATATTGTTTTCCTCCTTTCTCAAGCCCAGATAGGCGCGGGCAGGGTCAGCTTCATTGCTACCACGAAGAACAGGTACACAAAAGCCACCATGCCCACAGGCAGCGCGATCAGCATGACCTTGCTGCGGCAGCCCATCAGATATTCGATCGCAGGGATCATAATGAGCAGCGCCAGCAGCATACCGACGATCTTCATCAGCACCACAAAGCCCACAACAATTCCCAGCATGATGTACACATGGATCATTCCGGGGCTCTTCCAGTCGATGGTCTTCTTTTCCTCGCCGGGTTCTTTTTTAAGCGCCGTTTCGATGATCAGCGCCACAGACAGCAGCGCCAGCGCACCGGCCAGAATGCAGGGCCATACCGCGGGATTTTTCTGCGCCGAAGATCCAATGGTATAACCACTGGATTCATAAAAGATATATCCGGATAACAGCAGCATCACCACGGATACGATATAGTTGTATTTTTTCATGCAAATGACCTCCAGAACATAGGGGATCCTCTCTCCGCAAAACAAGGAGGTGCCTACCGAACATATATGCGGCAGGCACCTCTTCTTATTTTACGCGATGAAGTATACCGCAGCCAAATCAGCCGTTGATATCGATGTCGGCGCAGATATCCTTATAGAAAGCCATCTGCTCGTTGATGAACGTGTTCAACTCATCGCCGTACAGGGTGATGTACTGCATACCCAGGGACTCGATCTGGGTCTTGTACTCGTCGCTCTCAACAGCCTTACCCATCAGATCGCGCAGGGCGGCGACCACATCATCAGGGGTGCCGGCGGGGGCGGACAGCGCCACAAAGCCCTTCATGACCAGGTTGTACTCCTCACCGAAGGTCTCCATGATGGTGGGGGTATCAGGGAAGCTGGCCAGACGCTCATCGCTGAGGACGCCGATCATGGACAGGGTACCGGCCTTGACAGAGGCGGTAGCGGGCGTAGGCTGCAGGAAGGTAGCATCCACTTCGTTGGTTCAACAGCGGTGACACACTCGGGAGCGCCGTCATAGGTATAGAAATCGAAAGAGATGTCAAAATACTTCTCAAACGCCTTGGCGGCAACGTTGGGGGCAGCACCCACACCGGAGTCAGCCATCTTCACAACACCGGGGTTGGCCTTGGCGTACTCCACGAACTCCTCCAGGTTGGAGTAGTTGGGGTTGGAAGCGCTGATGACCAGCACATAGGGGTCAGCCATGGTGGCGGCGATGGGGATGTAGTTATCCATGGTCACATCAGTGCGGCCGAAGCAGATGTGCAGCAGCAGGTCGATGTTGGTGGTGCCCAGGGTGTAGCCGTCGGGATCAGCCTCAGCCAGAGCCTCCATGCCGATCAGGCCGGCATTACCGGTCTTGTTGTCCACCACGAAGGTGTATTTGCTGTCAAGGCTGGTCGCCACGTTCAGCAGCGCGCGCATGGACATATCGGTGTTGCCGCCGGCGCTGAAGGGAACGATCACATTCACATTTTTGGTGGGATAGCTGGCAGCGGCGTCATTGTTGGCATCACCGCTGTCGTCAGTCTTGCTGCCGCAGGCCACCAAGGTGGACATCAGCATCATGACCGAGAGAATGATCGCAAGTGCTTTTTTCATGTTGGTTCCTCTCTTCTGAAAAAATAGTTTTTGTATACCGTCGGGATGCGCCCGAAGCATACGCGGCCGCCACGGTCCGGCGGGTCATTCTGCCGAACCTTTATGGTAGTACCGATTATACAAAGGGCGGGGCGCAATGTCAATATCAAAACCGACGAAAAAGATAAAAACATAACATTTAACAAATGAAAAGCGGTTGTTATGTGCAATATTGACCCAAAAACGGTATTTTTATGAAAACTATTTTTGCGAAAACCGTTACATTTACATGATATTTACATAGAATATAGCAAATCTATACACGTTCTATGCGTGGGGAGGCAGCGCCCGGACGGCGGACATAGGTGAAAACGTGATACGCAGGCGATACTTCGGTGATACACAGATGATACGCAGGTGATACGCGCATGGCACACACGCGGTATGCCGGCGGTACACACGTGGCACGCAGATGACGCACCGCCGCCGGAGAACGCATATGCCCCCCGCTTCGCTCCTGCCGGTCGGGTATACGGAGGCGATAGGGGGTGACAAGCCGCGCCAAATATGATACACTGATAGGGACGACCGCAAGGAGGACACCACCATGCATATCAACTGGTTCAAGGACGAAAATCACCTGGTCTATATCAACGGAGAGACACAGCTGGCAGAGCTGGAACGGACGCTGCACTTCCCCGGTCTGGCGGACGCCGCCAACGAGCTGCGGCAGCATCCCACAGCGGAGGGCTTCACCATCAAGGGGCCGAAGCGCACCAGCGGCCGTCTGTTCGTGCCGGATCTGACCTTCGGTGAGCACATCGAGATGGGCGAAAACATCTTCTTCTATATGGGAGAGATGCAGGAATGCTACGTCATCTACTGGCTGGACGCTCCGGTAGCGCAATAAGCGGAAAAGGGCCGCCCCGTTCGGGGCGGCCCTTTCATGTCATGTGCAGCCGTTCAATCGCTGGCGCCGGTATGCACGACCTTGCCCATGTTCCACAGCAGCGCCACGCGGCGCGCGGACTCCAGACGTTCCTCGGGCGTGCGGTACTCGGCGTGCGCCGTCTCGGCCCCGCAGTCCATGCAGGCCACGGAGACAGACCAGCCCTGCTCATCCTGCATGGCGCCCACGCCGCGGCAGATGGGGCAGTCCTGCAATTCAATATCAAAAATCGGGTCCATGTACATCCTCCTATGGGTCAGGTTGGGCTCAGTATAGCGCATATAGAGGAGAAAGGCAAGAAAAATATCCCCCCTCCCCTGCCATGCAAAAACGCCCCGGCGCCGAAAGGCGCCGGGGCGTTTCGCTCCTGTTACTGAATGGAGATGGCGCTGTTCTTGGGCAGCTGCTTCTTCACATTCTTGGGCACGGAGATGGTCAGGATGCCATCCTCAAACTTAGCGCTGACATCCTCCGGCTCCACCGCATCGCCCACATAGAAGCTGCGGCTGCACGCGCCGGCGTAACGCTCCTGACGGATGTACTTGCCCTTCTTATCCGTCTCGTCCTTGTCCAGGCCCTTGACCGCCTGAATGGTCAGCACGCCGTTCTTCAACTCCAGCGTGACCTCATCCTTCTTGAAGCCCGGCAGATCCACGTCCAGCTCATAGGTATCCTCCGTCTCGCGGACATCGGTACGCATCAGGTTCTTGGCGTGCTTGCCGTACAGCGGGTCACGGCCGCGGGGCATCATGCCGAAGGGATCGCCAAAGAAATCATCAAACAAATTCTCACCAAAAATGCTGGGCAACATATGTCATTCCTCCATTCGAAACACTGCCCGGGCGCTGCGGCCATCCGCCGCAGCACAGGGGCTGCTGCCACTGATTTGTATACATTTCATCGCCCCTCGGAGGTTCGCTTCCGTTTCCCTCCCTCAAGGTTCGGCTTTATTATAACGCCGATTTTAGCACTGTCAATAGGAGAGTGCTAATGTTCACAGAAGTCACGATATTTGTTCACAAAATATGCGATTTCTCTGGCGCAGTGCCGTCCGCCGTGATACAATAGGCACAACATCCCATGCAGGAGGACAGTTTATGGAACAGTTTTACGATAAGGTCAGCGCCTCCGCCGCATACATCCGGGCGCATATCCCTCAGACACCCACAGTGGGCATCATTCTGGGCAGCGGGCTGGGTGGTCTGGTGGACGCCATGACGGACAAGACCGTCATCCCCTACGGGGATATCCCCCACTTCCCCTGCTCCACCGTGGCGGGCCACGCGGGCAATCTGGTCATCGGGCGGCTGGGCAGTCAGGTGGCGGCGGCGCTTCAGGGGCGGTTTCACTACTACGAGGGCTTCAGCATGAAGGAGGTCACCTATCCGGTGTATGTGCTGGCGCTGCTGGGGGTAAAGACCCTCATCGTCACCAACGCCTGCGGCGGCATCAACCGGACGTTTGTCCCCGGGGACCTGATGCTGCTGTCGGACCACATCAATATGCTGGGCGCCAACTCCCTCATCGGTCCCAACGACGAGCGCTTCGGCCCCCGCTTCCCGGATATGACGGAGGCCTATCCCCACCGCCTGCGGGAGAAGGCCCATCAGGCCGCCGGGACGCTGGGCTTCGCGTGCAAGGAGGGTGTGTACGCCATCTTCCCCGGTCCGTGCTATGAGACGGCAGCGGAGATACGGGCCTATGAGCACCTGGGCGCTGACGCCATCGGTATGTCCACCGTACCGGAGGTCATCGCCGCCAACTATCTGGGCATGGCGGTGCTGGGCATCGCCTGCATCACCAACATGGCCACCGGCATCGCCAGGGAGAAGCACTCCCATCAGGAGGTGCTGCGTATCGCCAACGAGAGCAGCCAGAAGCTCTGTGCGCTGGTAGAGCGCGTCGTGCGAGAGCTGTAACGCAAAAACGCCCTCCCGGCGGGAGGGCGTTTTCTTTTTATTTCTCGTTGACGTGCAGCTCCAGCACGTCGGGACGGGCGTAGTGGCCCACGCAGTCCAGCTCCATACGGCTGGCGGGGACCTTCTGCATATCCAGGTCGGCGTAGATGATGTCCTCCTTGTCCCAGACGGTGACGGAGGCCTCGTGGCCGAAGGGGTCGATGACGCAGCTGCCGCCCCGGCAGGCGATGTCCGGCAGGGCCGCGATCTCGGCGGTGCCGCTGACGGTCTGGGGATAGTCGCTGCGGCGGAAGACCAGATCGGCGTTGATGAAGTAGCAGTGACCCTCGATGGCAATGTGGCGAATGGTGTCCTGCCACTCCGGATTGTCGTTGGTATTGGGGGAGATGTACAGGGATATCCCCTTCTGGTACAGCGCCACCCGGGCCAGGGGCATATAGCTCTCCCAGCAGATGAGATTGCCCATGGGGCCCCAGGGCGTGTCCATCACAGGGAAGTAATCCCGGTCTGCATCGCCCCAGACCACGCGCTCGCTGCCGGTGGGCTTGAGCTTGCGGTGGTTCAGGGCCTCGCCCTCCGGGGAGATCATCATGTTAGCGTTATACAGCGTACCGGTGACGGCGTCGCGCTCGGAATAGCCCATACTGATATAGACACCCAGCTCCCTGGCGCGGCGGAGGAGCTTACGCATCTCCGGCCCGTCGGCCAGCAGGGAGTTGTCGTAGTACATCTTCCAGTCCTCGCGGCCCACGGCCTTGCGGCTGCCCACGGTGAAGCCGAAGGTCATGCCGTAGGGGTAGCCGGGGATGAACAGCTCCGGAAAGACAATGAGCTCCGCGCCCTCGCCGGCGGCCTCGTCGATGAGCCGCAGGGCCTTCTCAAGACATTTGTCCTTGCGGAACATCACAGGGGTGGCCTGCACCACCGCCACGCGGCAGGTGTTCTTCAGATCTCGCATGGGTCGACCTCCTTGCAGAATGATACCATGATTATACCAGACGGACACGCCGGAACGCAACAGGTTTCGGCGCAAGATGCAGCAGCTGTCGTACAGCGGGGCGAATTCCGCCCCCATGTGCAGGCGGTGAATGCCGCCAACAGCACGCACAGCACCGGAAGCCAGGATCGTTTCCGTCTGTGCATCATACGCCCAGTTCTCTCTGCTCGCCATGAAAAGAGACGGGCGGAAGGGGTCGGCAAACCCCTCCCGCTCTATGGAAAGCAGACGGCTGACGCCGCCCCGACTTGACCGCAACAGAAATGCCCATCCCTCTGCAGGGATAGGCGGTGCGTTTTGGTAAGAAAAAACGCCGTTTCTGCATCGCAAAAACAGCGTGGTCCTTCCTGTGGTGCCACACGGAGAAAACGCCCGCTGTGCCTGGTCCTCCGACGTGCAATTCTTCTGCCTCGCGCCGCGGAGCTCTCGCTCCCCGTCTGCCGCCTACCTTCTCAGGCTCACGCCCAATGGCTGACTTTCGTCACACAGCTCTCGCTGTTTCGGTGCATCCTTGCGCTCACAGTGCCGTTCGCGGTGGGTTTTGACCCATTTCCTTTTAGGCTGCCGCCTGACCAGACCTGGCCTTTGCAGCGGGCAGCCGCACGACTTCACCGGACCCTATTCATTTAACAGGGACAGTATACCACCCCGGAGCGCCCCTTGTCAACGACATTCGACGAAGCGCACCGACCAGGGCGGCATCAGCCGGCCCATTGCCGCTTATATACACCGACCCCCGCGGCGTCAGCCGGCCCATTGCCGCTTATATACACCGACCCCCGCGGCGTCAGCCGCGGGGGTCTATCCATGTCAATGATGGAAATTCGTCTGCTGCACCGGCTCCTTCTCCGGCAGGCCCAGCTGCGCCTTGCCCAGGGCGATGGACTTCATCAGAAAGGCCATGTTGCGGCCCAGGGTCCGCATGGTCTGCAGGCCCTCCTTGTCCTGACGGACCTCCTCCGGCGTGTTGCCGTAGACCATGTTCCAGTACTGGCTGCTGGCAATGGGCATACCGCAGATGGTGAAGTACTTGTTCAGCGCGTCGAAGGTGGCGGTGTTGCCGCCCCGGCGGCAGGACACCACCGACGCGCCCACCTTCATGGTCTTGTCGATGTGGGGCGTGCTGAAAAACAGCCGGTCCATAAACGAGATGGCCCCGCCGGCGGGGGAGGCGTAGTACACCGGCGAGCCGATGACCAGCGCGTCCGCCGCGGCGAGCTTGGGCGCTGTCTCGTTGACCAGATCGTCGTACACGCAGCGGTGGGTCTTTTTGCAGCTGGCGCAGGCGTTGCAGGCATGGGCGGTCTTGCCCGCCTGGATGATCTCCGTCTCGATGCCCTCGGCCTCCAGCGTGTCGGCCAGCTCACGCAGGGCGGTGTAGGTGCAGCCGTGCTCGTGGGGGCTGCCGTTGATGAGCAATGCCTTCATATCCTCACCTCCCGGCTCAATAGCCAAAGAGCATGGAGCGCTTGATGTCGCTGAGCTTATGGGCACCGCACATGGCCATGGTATCGGCCAGCTCGGCCTTCAGCTTGTCCACGTAGACCTGCACGCCCTCGGCGCCGCCGCCGTAGACCATATTCACGAAGGGGCGGCCGATGAGCACCGCGTCCGCGCCCAGGGCCAGGGCCTTGAACACGTCCATGCCGGTGCGGATACCGCCGTCCACCAGAATAGTCATCTTGCCGCCCACCGCGTCGACGATGGCGGGCAGGACCTCCGCCGTGGCGGGGCACTGGTCCAGCACGCGGCCGCCGTGATTGCTGACCACGATGCCGCTGGCACCGGCCTCCAGCGCCTTCTTCGCGCCGTTTACGGTCATAATGCCCTTGAGAATGAAGGGCTTGCCGTTCATCAGCTTGACGATCTCCTTCAGCTCGTCCACGGTCTTGCTGCCGGCGGGCGGGGTCAGGTTCTTCAGGAAGGGCAGGCCCGCCGCGTCGATGTCCATGGCCACGGCAATGGGATCCGCCGCGCCCACCAGCTCCGCTTTCTCGCGGACCAGGTCGATATTCCAGGGCTTGATGGTGGGCACGCCGCAGCCGTGGTTCTTCTTCAGCGCCCCGGCCGCCGCCTGGATCACGGCGGGGTTGGTGCCGTCGCCGGTAAAGGCGGCGATGCCCGCGTCGGCGCAGGCGGTAACGAGGATGTCGTTATAGGTCAGATCGTCGTACTTGTCGCCGTAGTGCAGCTGCATGGCGCCCACCGGCGCGGCAAACACGGGCAGGGCCACCTGCTTGCCGAAGAAATTATAGCTGGTGTCCACGGGCACGTTCTCACAGATGGTGTCCATGTTCACGCACAGCTCCTGCCACTTCTGATAGTTGCGGATGAAGCCGGTGCCGATACCCTTGGCGCCGGGGCCGGGCACGGTGTTCTTGCAGGCCACGCCGTTGCACACGGGACAGGACTTGCAGTAGGGTCCCATACAGGTCCGCGCGTTGGCTAAGATCTCCTGATAGGTCATGGTATGTATCCTCCTACAATAATAATTACGGTTTAAGGCGCGGCAGCCAGCCGCGTCTTTTTCCATCTCAAAGCCGAAGCTGTTAGAATGGGAGAGTAAATGGCCTGACCCATATCACCTTGGGCCAACCCGCCCGTCGAGGAGTCCGTCAGCCGCCTCTCTCATTCGCAGCATTCGATTTGCGCAGGTAGAGCCACCTTGTGCGCTCGCGTCACTCAGGAGATTGAACAGGCAATGAGGAAAGAGCGGAAAGCCATATCCAATCAGAAGGAGGAACAAAATGAACGCAGTTGGGATCGATGTTTCCAAAGGGAAAAGCATGGTGGCTGCCCTGCGGCCAATGGGTGAAGTGGCGTTGCTGCCACAGGAATTTCTCCACACCGAGG